>WLWE01000022.1_pt1 | contig 134644 bp, 160 predicted proteins | sample 6718301 | NCBI WGS metagenome assembly WLWE01 (sample SAMN12718691, study PRJNA515312) | sponge metagenome | isolation source: marine sponge | host: Mycale hentscheli | place: New Zealand: South Island, Marlborough, Capsize Point | collected 2003-05-01
ACACGGGGGGGGGGGGTTACCCCCTACGGCGTGTAAGAGCCGCTCTCAACTCGTAGAGTTTGCGGCGAGGGAAGGTAATAATCGGATTTTCCGAGTATTAGCGGAAAGTAGGGGACCAAAGTTTGGTCAAAAAGACATAAGTTAGATATTTTAAGGGAAGGTTAGTTTATTTTATATCTACAAATGAGTTTCTGTCAAATTTGACACAAATAATGGGGCTGAAATATGTGAGACAAAAGAAAAGTAAGAGGTAGGCAGACCTGCTGAAACTACGGCAACGCAGTTCGTTGTTTATGAACAGCCTGTGGCGGTTATATGACCGAATACTTTATATACTATGAACACTATAATGATATTGAGGAGAGATAGAGATGGTCAGTTTCAAACATTACAAGTGGAAGGTCGTTCCTGCGGCACTAAAAGGATTACATAATAACTTTGGAAGAGGTGAAACATTTAATTCGCAGACTATTGCTCGTGAAGCAAGCAAGTTGGGACGCAGCAATTCAGAATTAACTTCAAGACAAATTGGAGCGGTGCTCAGATTTTATGAAAGTAGAGGTTGGGTAGCCAGTCGGGTGGTCAGAGAAGACAACTGCAAGAGAAAGTTGTGGTATATTACCGAAAATGGATACAAAGTATCTGATTGGCAGCCAAAAAATACAAATAATAGTAACTTGGAATGATATACATGGCAGTAGAGTTGCGATGTTACTTAACACCTGCGGGTAAAATACACATTTCAGGAGGCAAGTGTGGAAATTATGACAAGTCTTTGTCAGGAAAGAGGATACCTGAAGGAAGTATGTTGATGGAAGTTGAAGAAATAGTATTAGATTTTAGTGATTTTACAGATTATCACACACCTGACATGAATTTTCTACAATGGGAAGAGTGGACAGAGATAATTAAGTTTGCTCCGATTGCTGAAGTTAGGGACTATATAATCGCTCCAATGATAAAAAACAACACTTCTCATGATAAATGGGTTAATTTAATGGAATAAAATCACATCCTTCAGAGAGCATCGCATTTTTTCTGCACGGTTCGGAGAATTCTCCGTAGATTCCTGATTATTTTCGGTCTGAAATCACATAAGTCTGTTCAGAACTTTCAGAAATTTATATTTTAGGCTGTTTTTACTCTTCTTCTGAAATATCTGAAGTCACTTAAGCCGCTTCAGAATTCTAACAACCAGTTAGAAGTTAATTTAATACATCCACAGGGGTCCCTTCCCACCCACAAAATGGAGGAGTTACTGATTTTTCTTGACCTTTTCGGTTTAATCCATCTAAATAAAACCTGTCGTGGAGCAATGCTGGTAGTCTGGCCCTTCGGAACCAGTTCATCCAGACATCTCTATCCTTCCCAGCCTTACATTTTTTAAGTTCTAACTCCCAATTTATATTGGGCCAATGGTGTCCATAAGTATTTACAGCGTCCTGGGCCTCGTCCAACCAGGTTTTAGACTCTTTAATTATCTCATTTAGTAATACTTTTTGTTTATCTGTAACGAAAAAGGGCCTTCTACCGTCAGAACTCTTTGTCAGATACTCTTTCTCCAACATTGCTTCAGTAACATATGTGAATGCATTCTTGTTCTTTTTGTTTTTCATCTCTAAAGAAACTTGTTCCAGGGCGTGACAGGAAAAGGGAGCCTGACCATTTTGGGTGGCCCAGGACTTTATGGCACCTAAACAAACTTTTTGATGAACATCCAACTCCATATATATTACTTATTTCACCACCTATTTGATTTTAACTTTTCTCTACTGTAACCTATGGCCCATCCAACAAACTGTGAGACATCAATGGTGACTGGACGCAAGTGACAGGTAGTAACTATAATATATTATCATTAACTTTAACTTAAATCGCTCTGAACGCCGTGAACTCTAAAAATTTCAGACTTCTACCAGGACCTGGAAGATGTAGATTATATAATTTAGGAAGGAAGCAAGTTATAATAAAATAAACAGGCTCGCAGTATAGCGTTTATATTAAAAAATGTGTGGAAATTTATCTTGCTTCCAGGCCCTGGAAGCAGCAAGAGGCTGCTCCAATAGTTGAAGTTTCAACTAAAAAGTAGCACATTGTTCGCTGTTACCGCACTTTTTGAATAAGTTAATGAAAAAGTGACACTTTTTGAGGGTGACCCTGAAGATTACTATGGAGCCGCTTGCAAGAAGTCTCCCTGGTCCAGGTAACGACTGGGCCGCAACTATTAAGTGAAGATTTTTTGGATTCTTTATATACTCTTTACTAAATATACATTATATGATGGACCTAATGCTTTAATCACTAACAAGTTACCTGAACTGGGTAGATATAAAGATTTGAATCGTCACTATTAAGATTTGAATCTACTGTTGCAAGAATTAGAAGCAATAGATACGAACATATTCGTGTTAAATTTAACAAAACTTTTATTTGTCCGATTTATCATTAAAATGTTAATATATTATGACTAATATGATACTCCTCACAGCCCTCTAACTTGTTACTGTATTCTGAACGATTGCGAATTCTGCTTTCTGCAAGAAATAAGTCTGGCAGAACTCTGGCAGAAGTCTGGCAATTTTATGAGGAGCCATTTTTGGGCCATTTGTGCCGCAGTATTGCTTTTGGAGCACCGCAGGAGCGAGAAGTCTGGCAATCTGGCAAGTTTGGCACCCCTTTCTGTATCTTGAATTGTCCAAGTCGTGTCCTGGAACCCCCCTATTAGTCCATTATGTGTCCAGCCCCTTGCGATTGATAATCGCATTTGGCGTAGTTACCAATAGTTGCGTTTCAAAAAGTCAGGACATTGTTGGACATACCAGGACATTTTTCGGACAGATTATCACCTTTATATACTGTGAACACTTTATTCTTGTGAGGCGAAATAATGGGTCAAATGATAAATTGTAAAGTGTGTGATTGTGAATACGAATTCAAAGGTGGTGCATATGCATTGTGCAGCAACGAATGTGCTGAAGAGCACAAGAGTCGTAGAAATCGTGTCTATCAAGTATGTGTAAGAGAAAATAGCAAAAAGAACAAGGTTAATCCGAAAGAGTTGGCTGAAGGTAGGGAAATATACGACCTCTGGTTGAAAACTGGACGCTTTGATTAAATTAAACAAGTTCATATAGTTAAAGGGATAAGTTAAGTCCATGTTTGGTCATGGAGCCTTTGACATATCTCGTTCTTTCCGAAATGAAGGTAGTGAAAGTTTGCCAGATACAAACGATGTCTATGAAAATTGGCGTAGATGTTATGGGGTAAATCCACCTTGCACAGATGCAGAAAGAGATTCGTGGGATGAGAAAAATGATAAGGTCGGAGAAATCCAAAAAATGTTATTTGACTTGGGTGGGACTACTGGCTCCCCCGATAGCGATGGAGTAAGCACCGAATGGAATGCTAATAAGGGCCTTAAGTGGTGTGTTTGTGGAGATAAATTTCATATGACTTGGCTCAATGATAGTGATGAAACTCAAGTAAGGTCGGAATATATTAGTCCTGTAACTGAAGAAGAACTTAAATTTGAACTACGCAAGATGCAACAATATGGTGACCATTGGACACCGTGGAATTATGGAAGTTACCGAGTGGGATGTTCTTCTATGGGTGTATCAGTAGATTGTGCCGATTCAAACGCAGGTGCCGCAAGTAGTGGAAACAATGCAGGTAGTGGAGCAGGAAATTCAAATTCAGGTAGCACAGGTAGTGGAGCGGATTCGGAAATGAAACCCTTATTCTGTTGGAAATGCCCAGCAGGATATATTTTAGGTGGGTTAGGTATGTTAGGCGCAGGATATATTTATTTTATGATTAAGCATCCAGGATATTTTGTAGCAGGGCAAGCGATTGGAACTGGTGGTAATTTATTAGGGAAGATGTTCGGTAAGTGATGTCGCCAAGCAGGTGATGTTATGTTTAAGTTAAACAATGTTATCAATTGGGCAGGTCATCGTAATATCAACAACCTACTACCCAAATTACATAGCAAGGGACTAACAGGAACTGTGCTGAACAAGTTACCGCAAACTTATGGTAGCAAATCTTTAGCCTATGGTTTTCTTTTTGAAAAGGTAGCACCACACATATATACACAATTAGCAGATGAGATGGGAGTTACACCTGAAGAGTGGATGCGTCTTATTTCGTTAGAGCCTCAACCAGGTGACCCAATTATAAGAGTTCAAAATGAAATGAAGGAAAAGATTCACGATACGCTGATGGGAGTCTTGGCTAATAAAATAAAAGATGAGCAAGTAAAGAATCTTAAACATTACTATGGAGTTACTGATGCATCGGGATTAGAATTCTTCTGCCCCGCAGAGTATTGGGAGTCTGATGATTTACAGATTAGGACTGGTGGGCATAAGTTTTGGTTAAACTGGTGTAAGAATGGTGGAAGAAATGGTAGTTCTCAACCCTTTTCTGTTTATATGACTTCTACGGATGCTGAATGGGTAATTGGGAAGGACAAAGATAATCCTATTAAAGAATTTATTTCTACCTATCGTTATTGGTTTGATGGAAATGACATAGATATAACTTCCCTACCTAATGAATTCATATACTACTTGCGAAAGAAAAGAAGTGCTTATGGGACTCAACTTATGCAGTTTTTATGGCCGTGGTATCAACATTTAGAAGTTATGCAAGAGCAAGCAGAAAGAGAGGTGGAAGCATTGGGATATACTGAAGAAAGTAGTGATTATCACGAAGTTTGGAGTGATGCTTTTGTGGCCTTATTAGAGCGTTACTTTAATTCCCGACAGCAATGTGAAGGCTGCTTACCTGTGGAATATGATGCTTATTAAAACAACAAAATAAGTGCAATTACAATTAACAACAACCAAAAAGAGTGAGGTTCTGGGTCATCGTCCCAACTTCTGTGAGTCATCTTACCGTTCCTCATCTTGCGATAAGTCTAATACGGCAATTGGTTCATCATCTTCTTGGAGTTGCCCTTTGGCACGAAGTATGTCATTTTGAGTTTTATGCTGTCGGCGGATAGATTCAATATATTCTTCTTCTTCAGCATTCCAGCGGTCAAAGAAACGGGAGATTGCCATATATGCTGGACCACTTAAAATACCGAGAACTGCGATATATGCTTCAATATCTTCTCTAACATCTGGATTAACAAATGCGGTAGTGATTAGTTGATAAGATAAGACCATGAAAACTAAAATTAAAGGAAGTGAAACTAATGCTACCATTATGTTGTTGAATGTCACTCGGATGTCCCAATCTATTCTACCCATTATATCACACCTCCATTTCTCGGTTGAGCCATTTCTGCTCCATAAATTGTTGATTTCCGTCTGCATCAGTCCAAATAGCATACCAATAAATGTCATAGTGAGTGGTATTGTTATCTGAAAAATTAGTAAGGGTAATAGTATGAGTATCATCTACATATCCTTGAATATAATGCAATAAAGTGTCATACACGATGATGTTTTCTTGCGAAGTGTTACCGACAGGATAAATCAAGAATTGAACTGATACATTGTAGCCATCCAAGTCGTTAATGTCCGTGCCACAATCTAAATCATATGCTACGGTTGCATGGGTGCTATTGGTTTGCAGGGAAATATCAAATAAGTTTATGTCACAAGTTTCGGTAGGAGGGTATTCACAAGAGCCGTCATCGTCTGTGGCATCTGGATTGTAATTTGTGGCTTCGGAATCGGTGCAGCCTGAAATTTGGGGAGGTTCTACGGTAATGGAATTTCCTATCCATTGTTCATCTAATAATTCACCATTTAACATTAACAAAACCTTAGAGTCATAAGTTCCTGCCTCAACATTGTCCCATGTGTGAAATGTGTAGTCTGCTCCATCAGGGTCGGTGACCTCACCATCTTCATAAGTTTGGTGTTCGTATTTAACTTGATTATCTTGATACAATCTCCAAGTGATTTCAAATTGTTCGGAATCACAGTTGTCTTCTTCATCAGTCAAATCTACATCTGCACTAATTCTAACAGCATCCTTTTCGGCATCTTGCTCTAAAATATAAGATTGAGCATTTATCAAAAAGGCATCGCAGCCTCGTGGGTCTGTATCTTCAAGAATAAATTGATTATCTGCTGGCATATAGTATTCATCACCATGTTCGCAAGAGCCATCTTCACACTCAACTACATGAAATTCTACTCGGTAACTGTAAGTCCCTTCTTCTAAGTCGGAAAATGTGTATTCTATGTTAATATAATCAACAAAATCTATGTTATGAATAAACTCTTGGTCTTCTTGGTTACCGTTTTCAAATAATGTGATAATAAAGTGGCCTCCGAAATGTTCAATACCGCAAGTGTTGTAATCTTGGAATGTATATCTAACTTCTAAATTGTTTTCTTCAACATAACCATACTCATCATAACCCCAAGCAGGGCCACATTCGTTATCATCCCAATAATTGTTAGGGTTGTTAGGGTCATCCCCTTCCCACATAGATTCAGAACCCCAACCTGTGACATCTAACACACCTAATCCTTCAGCACCTATTCCTAAAAGAAGAGCCAAAACTGGAATCAGAGTGGTGATGAGTGTTTTGAACTTTTCTGCTTTTTCTTGAGCAATGTCTAAAATATCCTTTTTAACTTCAGCATCAGAACCCGCACTCAAATTTAATTTCCCATCATCTAAAAGGTCGGCCACAATATCAGTCTTTTTACGACCTGTGATAACTGCAAGTTCTTCTGCCCGTAACAAGGCATCTTCAACATCCTCAATATCAATGTCATCTACTTCAGTAGGCATGGTAATGGTTTATATTTACAGATATTTATACTTAGTGTTAGGCTGTATTGTTATATAGGTGCCAAACCATAAATATATCATGAGCCGACTAAGAAAAGCAGAAAATGAATTCGTCACCTTTGCAGTAAGTGTTTTAGAAGAGGATTCCGTAGCAATTGATGGAGTAAAATTATTAAATCAATTTATTGATACTAACAATCACCATGTTTTGCCATCTCGCCGACAACTATTAACGGCTCTTCGGAAACACGATACCATTTACGCTCGTGTTATTACTAAAAGTGGATTAAGTAAGACATTTTATTCACTATCTCCTATTTTGAGTAGTCACCACAAAAACGATGGGTCACGCTGCAACAGCCGCAGATATAAGAAACCATCATTAAATTGATATAGTCGTGAGCAGAAAATATACACATGAGCCTTGCTATTCATCTACGGAAACTACAAATGTTTCGGGATTGGTTACAACATCAGCAAGAATATGAGGCTCGTGACCAAGAAGCAGAAATGTGGGATGAATTCGTTCAACAATGGGAAAGTGACAAAGCCTTGAACCGCATGGCAGAAAGTTATGCCGCAGAAATGCTGATTGATTATTTCAGTTGTCCTATTTGCGCTGGATATTGTTATCAAGAGGGAGATACCGCAGATTGTGAAAACTGCCAAATTCGTTGGAGTGTAATCAATGCTGGAGAATACAATTATTTAGAGGCTGAATCGTTCAATGCTGAACCCAAATGTAAATGCAACAACTACACGCCTGATTTCAACCGTCAGAAACCAATGGTAACAGATGATGAAGAGGAACAAGCCGTCATTGTTCCTATTTCCTGTGATGATTGCGAAAGAAAAGGCGAAACGGTGTATCTCTATGGCTACAACGAATATGATGATTCCAACCTTAAATGGTTTGATGCTGAATCTTTCCGTGATTGGGCAGATGATGAACTTAGAACTCATGGAGAAAATGTAAGTTTTGAAAAATGGAGCCAAGAAGAGTTTGAAGATGAACCTGCTCATCGTCACCCCGATGGAAAATTAAGTTTTGTTCGTTGGGCCAGAGATGAAATAAATGAGGAGCATCATCAAGCAGAAGAATTCTGTGCAGAATGTGGATGTTCTCATAAAGATGCAGAATCATTTAATGCAGAAACCGCAGACGGCAATCAAGTGTTTAATTCATGTTGGAAATGTGGTTCGGGACAACATTTGTATCAGATTTCCCGTTATCCTGCCTCGCCTGACGAGATTGCAGGAGTAGGAGCAAACCCTGAAGAGGCCAACACCAATTGGAGAGAAGGAAGACCAACGCAAAGGTAGTGATTTAATGGATTATCCAAATAAATACTTAGACCGAAGAACGGGCAAGATTTTAGAGGGTGAACAACTTAAAGATTATCTAAATTATGAGATGCATGATTCCTGCAATTGTTTCTTTCACCCTCACGAGCACTTACTTTTCTTACAGTTTTGGGTAGAAAGGGGGATTTTACCTGAGTAATTTTCAAAGAATGGAAGATTGTAATTCCTGCGGACAACCCAATTGTAAGCAAGGCTACCCAACACCTATTGGTTTCAAATTATTTTGTTGCGCTTTATGTGCTAATCACTATATGGGTTATCCTTTAGATTATCCTTTAGAGTTAGATTCGCCAGAACATTATGTTTTTGAGTCGGAAGATTTGGAAGATGATGATATTATCCCGATTGGCAGCACAGTTCGTTCTTATGATTTTGTGGTAGGAAAGCATATTTTAAGAGATGACTGTTATTTTGAAGGAGTTATTGAAAAGTTTGAACCTATCCCTACTTGTTCCCCTGACTGTAATCACTATATTGTGAGAACTACTAAAGTTGTGCGAAATGGAGTGGAAGAAGATATTGTGGAAGGAAGTAATGATTATTTCTCAACTCATTGGAATAACTATGGCGTAATACCCTTAGAAATTGTTGAGCCAGAGGTTATGGAATCGGAATGGTTTAATGGAATGAAATTCGTGGAGCGTTATCCTATGGAATCTCATGGGTTTGAGTGGCGAGGTTATGCTTATCAAGATGGCGATATATCAATTGCTGTTGATGGCCCAAATGGTATTATATCTTATGATGATAAATTAGAAAAGGAACTACCTAAAAAGGTGGCTAAAAATTATCTCACCGATAATGGAATTCCTTTTGAAAGATTAGAGCGGGGTGATTATAATTTGTTTTATTTTACCTTCCCTAATAATGGAGAAACCTGTTACCAACACGATTGGATGGGTAATGAGTGTAGATACTGTAATTTCCGTATGTCACTTAATCGTGCCGAATCTTTTGAGGCAGAAACTTATACTCCTCCTGCTGCGGCTGTAACTGCGGCTAAAAAAGGATTAAGTCAAAGAAAAAAGTGGGGTAGAGGTGGATTATCGCCCGCAGAGGCTAAATCTCAGGGAATTGATTCTGGAGTTACTCGTGCTCGGAAGATTGCTTCAGGAAAAGTAAGTCGTCACGATGTTCGCAGAATGTCAGCCTTTAATCGTCACCGTAAAAACAATAAACCTTCTAAAAAGATGCCAGATGGTGGACCAACAGCAGGAACTATTGCTTGGAATTTGTGGGGTGGAAGCGCAGGAGTCAACTGGGCTAAGAAAAAGTCGGCGGCTATGAATGCAGAATCTTTTGATGCTGAAGTTAGAAAAAGATTTGATGCACCTGTGAAAGATAACTATGCATTGGCAGGGTATCTGATAGCCGATGGAACTGACACAAAAATTGCTATCTCCAAAGAAACTCTAAATAACTACACTAAAGAAGAGGTTAGAAAATTTGTGCAATCTGAAATAAATAACTCTGATAAGTATGTTAAAAGATGGTATTTTGAAAATTTCCGAAGATGTATGGACCACAATAGAATAATGGCAAAATGTGAAGATTGTTATGATAATGAAGTATTAAGGGTGAGGTGGGCCGAATGAGTTGTTGGAAATGTGGTTCGGGACAGCATTTGGCTGAAATCCAGCGTTATCCTGCATCGGTGGAACAAATTCGTGGAGTTGGAGGCACACCTGATGAGGAAGTGATTTTAGGAAAGCCATTCATGGATTTAGTTTTCATAGAAACATCGTCTGGAAGACAAGCATGGATTATTGTTGAAGATGACCAAAGAGCGATGCAAATGATGAATGCAGAAGATAGACCTGAAGAGGAAAGGATGACTCGTGTAGAAGCAGAGGCTTTAGCATCAAAAATGATTAACTTATTACAACCTTATGCAGATTCAATAGATGTTTGCGGTAGTTACCGTAGAGGAAGGGAAGACCCTGGAGACTTGGACATTGTAGTTATTCTGAAACCTCGTGTAACACTTCCCGAAGTAGTAGAAAATTTGGCTAATGAATATACCGCAGTTAATTGGGTAGGAGAAAAGAAAACACAAATGGTAATAGATGGAGTTAAAGTAGATGTTAGAACTACCACTCCAAGAGCCAAAGGAGCAGCCTTACTTTATTTTACTGGACCTGCTGGATATAACATAGGAATTCGTAGGTCTGCTAAAAGTCGTGGTATGAAACTTAATGAATATGGTATTTTTGATAGAGAAACTAATGAATATCTTGGAGGTGCTACCGAAGAAGAGATTTATGAGATATTAGGCAAGAACTTCCGCCCAGCCACAGAGCGTAGAGCAGAAGAAGTTATTACTCGTTCATTAGGCGAAATTCCTGATTGGGAATTAAGAATGTTATATCAACAAGGCAAAATTAGTAAAATGCAGATGGAAATCGGAATCGGTTTGAAAATGGAGGCGGAAGATGTTCAAGAATTTAATGCTGTGGTTAAAGCACCAAAGGGATGGGATAAGGCTGGCATAACAGAAAAAGTAATGATGCGGGAAGTTATGATGCAAGAAGCAAGACTTCAACAGGCTTTATTAGAATTAGAAACAAATATCAGAGTAGGGCTGATTTCTGAAAAAGAGGCCATGGCTATGTTTGCTAAGTTAATTGGGTGATAGCATGGCTGATGTGGCAAAAAGAGAGGAAGACAAGTTCTTCCCAAATAATGATGATAAGAAATTTTACGCTTACTATTGGGTTGAAGGGATTACTCCTGAATGGGCTTATGAAGATGATGAGTGGTATGAGGAAAATGGAGGAGAGCCTGAAGATTGGACTCGTTGGTTTTTTGAACTCCAACTTTATGAGTGGGATGAAGATGGAGATATGCATGATGAATTGCTCTTAACTTGTAATGGAAGTTTTGATAAACATATTGAGAGTGGAGTGGATGACGGGTCCTATACTGGTGAAGATTGGGTAGATAACTCACGAAAATTAAAGAAGTTTTTTTTGAGTGATTCCTTCGTGGACTTTCAAAGATTTGTAACTGGAATTAACAGGGTAGTAACAAACAGATTGAATATACTTCTTATGGAAGAATTTCCTGCTGCTGTTGAGGTGACCTCAAATCTCATCAATTGGAATCAGCATCCGCCGCAAGTATGACTAAATAGGTAGTAACTCTATGTAATCTCATGGAGTGGTATAGTCGGCGGGAAATTGGCACCGCAATTTGGAATCAGGCTCGCCGCAGAGAAGTTAAATGGTTGGTTAATGATTCAGAAATTGGTGAGTTTGGAATTCGCAAGTGTAGAATCAATCATTCGGAAGATACCTTAAAATGGTTAAAGATATTAGGGGCCAATAAAAGACCCACTTCAGTTTATGTTGGAACTAACTTAATTGATTGGAATGAGGTGCAACTTCCTCCTCGCTTAAGAGAGCGAAATGCAGATAACTGGAACAAAACCGAAAGAGAACAATATGCAGAATTGTGGAAGCAATACTTAGACCCCGCAGCGATTGGGTTAGAACAATATCATAAAATTTGGAAAGGCAAAGATATGGTTTGGGATGTAGATGACGAGAACTTAGGGAAAGCGTGGAATATCGCTTACAAAATATACACCCATTTGTGCGATTCGGGATATAACCCAGAAATCGTATTTTCTGGAAGTAAGGGTTTTCATGTTTGGTTATATTCAGAAGAAGCAGAGAAATTGAGCGGTGTAACTCTGCGGACGGTAACGCAAGGGGACCCCTTGCGTGAGTTAGGGAAAGAATATCGCAAAGTTATTCAAAAAATAGCAATCTTAGCAACTGAAGAAGCACTTTATCGTTATGATTTGGCTCCAGCGCATCGTCAGGGAATTATTCGCTGTCCTTATTCTCTGAATAGCAAGACTGGACTTCCTGTTTGGCCGTTATCTGAAGCAGAAATTGAAAAGTTAAAAGAAAACGATTTTACATCACCTTATGAGATAGCAGATATTTTATTCAAGTGGGAAACAGAGCGATGGGATGGAGAAAAGATACCAACTTCGCCGATGTCAGAGATTTGGTCACGACATAAACACTTATTTGAATGAACTAAAAATCCAATAGCCCACTAATGAAACCACTGTGGCAATTCCGAATAAACGGGCAGGAGTTACTGGAGAAACTGGTTCGCCACCCAATCCATCTAATGTGGTAACTAAATCTTTGTATTCATCTTTGAGGGCTTCATAATCAATATCAAAACCATCAGCATAAGTATCAGTTTCTAAAGGTGCTTTGACATCAAAAGTGAATTGATGGAAGTTATTGTCGCCCTCATTGGGAACTTCACAATCTCCAGCACTAATGACTCGGTTAAGGGTAACGGTATATCTTCCTATTTCGGAAGGGAAGAATGCAAAATAACGATTTCCTGTGCTTCTATCTCCTGCCATGTGGTCATGATTGTGAACATCTCTTTTCATAACCCCTCTACTATTGAGATGAGAAATAGAAATTCTGATTATGTGGTCGCTGTTATACACCATGTCAGTATTCCAAAAACCGCTGGTATCGCTTGCCTTGAAACCAAATAAGATGTCATTATTCCATAACCTTAAGTTATTTATATCAGCATTAGCCTCTGATGTCCCAAATGCATATTCATGTTCGGTATCACAAGCCCAAAACTCATCATCAGCCTCCGAATCAGTAATTTCAAAAATGGTAAAATATGGCTCATCCCAAACTTCCTCTAATTGGGTGGGTTTGCCACTATCAAACGCTGCCTTCATAGAATCAAAAATAGATTCTTCTAAGTTATCGTTTTCTGCTTTAGACATCTTGATTTCCGCCCATTGTAAAATACATAAGTCCTCCCAGCAGTAGAGCACCTAACGCTGTTCCGACCATAATATAAGAATTCTTTTGTTGTTGTTCGGCATCTGCCAATAACTGTTTCATAAATTGCTCTTGTGATGATGACATATCAGAGTAGATGGTGGCTGCATCTTGATTATAATTTATTTCGTAAGCACCAATTAACGGTGTTTCGGTGCTAAAACTGCAACCATATTTATTTCTACCTCCAATTGGGATGCTTGAAAATAGAGTCATGATTTCCCATATGTCAATAGTAGCAAAAACAGCGATTCCAAGCGGAGGGAACATAACAGTTAGTGCTATTTCAAACGCCACTAATGCTAATGTTGCGGCCAGTGCTTTACTATCTTGCACCTTTTCATCTGTGCTTTTTTCAGCATCAGCATCGTAACCATATCCAATGGAAATATAAATAGTGCCTGGAGGCCAGTCACCTGGTATTACAATATCGGTAGTATAATCTCCATTAACATCAGTAGTAACTGTTTTAGAAATTCGGGTGGCTAATAAAAGTCTATAGTCAGTAATTTCATCCACCTTTTTCTGTAATAGGTCAGTATTACGCAGCAAGAACTCTGGTTTATCAGATTCCGCAAGAACTCTGGCTTGTAAGGAAGCCATGTAGGGAATGTTGAGTTGCATAACCTTGATGGAAACTCTATCGGAACGACCTCCAAAATCACCTGTTTGAGTAATAGACTCTCCAAATTCTTGTATATCTAAAATAGAAGGCTGATATTTACCCTCTCCTAAGTTAGCAGATAATGTCTTTACTTTAATGTGGAACATATTTTTATCTTCTGGACTACCTAAGTTGAAAGTTCCATTATCTTTGTTAATCGTAAATGGTTTTTCTATTCCTTTGGCATCTACATAAGTTACTTCTGTCATCAAACCTGTGCCACAATAATTATCATCACCAAAGTCAAATCCTCCTTGATAAAATGGTATGGCATCTTGAAATTCTCTATGTTTTCCTTCTCCATGGATTCCACTTCCAGCCAAATTAAGTAGAGCAGCAGCACCAGTGGTAAATTTGTAATCTTCAGGAATAATTACAAAATCATAATGTTCATCATTTTTAGACAACTTATCACGCTCCAGATGGTTTAGCATCTGGAACGATATTATCTGAAACACTATCTACGACACCTTTGGCTGTTTTGGCAGCACCAAATATCATATTCATTATCCAAAATGTTCCTAAAATAAATGCACCAAATAGGACAACAGTAATAAATCCACGCAAGTTACCCCATAAGGTAGTAAATCCAGAAAATGTGCCATCAGGCAAGAAACCGATATTTTCTAAAGTTTTAACTATGCCTCCAAATCCTTCCAATCCATATGACCAAATGTAAAAGCCCACTCCTGCTAAGACAAGTTTTCCAGTATTATTTTTGGCAGCACCCCAAGTTCCATTGGCGAATTTATTAAATGGGCCTGAAGGGATGTCATCGGCAGTTTTTATTCCCACGGTGCCTACATCATCAATGGTTTTTCCAATTAAACTTTTTTGACTTTTTATGACGGAATCCTTGTAGATGTCATCTACTTTACTACCCATAGCCTTGTTTATATCACCAGCAATTTTGGGGTCGCCTAATGTCTTAGCAATATCTTCGCCCCATTTAGCGGTTTGTTCTCTTAATGTTTTACCCATTCCGAGCAGTTTGGATGAGGAAGCACCACCTAATTTTTTGGTGAAATCATCTATCCTTCTTATTACACCTTTGTTGATGTCAGCAATTTTTTGGGACTTGAACTTAGCGATGGAAGCAGCATCGTCAGTAATTTTACCTGACTTAATCGCAATTCGGGCAAGGTCATCACCGTGTTTAGTTATTATGGCTGTGCCTACATCAGCACCAACGCCAGCAATTTTGGCACCTTTACCCCATACCATGATATAAGTTCTACTCCACGACTATTTCAACTTATCTTTGAGGAAACTTAATATACCAAAAGCCTACTATTAACATTATGGAGGATTTGCTACCCATTATAAATTTCTATCGGCAACAGCCGCTGGGTTATTGGACAGTAGGTGTAGATTATGGATATAATGACACTTATACCAACGCTACCTCATTAAATGGATATAAAATCTTCAAAATATGGGCGAAACAATGTGGTTTTGATTTGATGATGACTGATTTTAGAGCATTTCTTACCGAAAAAGAGATGGAACACGATGATGACGACAATCCTGTGGAAATTTATGATGAGAACAAACACGCTGACTTAGAATATAAATACAAGTTATCCTTAACCTCTGTCCAACCCATCCCTGAATTTACGCAACCGTGGGTTAAGAGGGATGACAGCCTTAGTGGACAATATACAGGTTATGAGATTATTTTTAATAATGAAAGGAGTGTGGAAGAAAACCAGATATTAGCGCAGAGAATTTACCAATATGGTTTTTCTAATATAGCCAATATCAGATATGGCAGCATAAGTATGGATGAATTCTATTTCGCACAATTTAATGATGAAGAAGAGTTAAATAATATGATTGACTAATCATAGGTAGTGGTGCTATGTCTAAACTCAAAATGTATGATGAAAGAATGGCTATTTGTAGAGCCTGTCCAGAACTTAAAAGAAAGTTGGTAGGTAGTTTCTGCAATATCTGTGGTTGTAATATGAAAATGAAAGCACAAATGACCTCTCAAGATTGTCCATTGGGTAAGTGGCCTAAGATTAAATAGGTAATAGTTAATAGATAACTTATGAGAGAATGCGGTCACTATTCTTGTAATGAGAGATTTCGGGAATCTATGTATCCTCCTTTTTGTTCCGAGTATTGCCATATGCTAAGAGAAGAAACAATCATTAGAGGCAAAAAACCTGTGTTAGAGCGAGATTGTAATTGGTGTGGTAAAACCTACGAATACCGTTATGGAACTCGTATGGCACAAGGTTCTTTTTGTAATCGTGAGTGCAGCATTGCAGCACAAGGCATTAGAAAATACTATTCTATCTTGAATATCTTAAAGATAAGAGAGGGCGAAGCGTTATCTGCACGACAAATTGCCAAATTGGGAGAACAGCATGGAACTCCTATGAATTATCATCAAAGTTCTATGAGGATACGAACCTTGGCTGCGGCTAACTTGGTGTGGAGCGAAGATGGAATCTGTGAAGGGGCTTATCAAAAGCACACACATAAGAAATACTTCTTAAATCCTGATATTGTAGATTTTCCTTTTGAAACCACCTTAAAATGTTTAGATAAATACCGAAAAACGCATCGCCGAGATAAAATCCGTAAGAAACGGGCTGCGGATAGAAACTATGCCAGATGATTATTATGCGAACCTATCGCCAAGTCTGCACTTGCGAAAAGCAACCTTGTTTAATTTGCTTTGCTTTGTTTGATTTGTATATTATGGAAATAGAATGGATGCTAAAGGAATAGTTAAATAAGTGATTACAGAAGTGATATAACATGGAAGAGGTAACTGTAACTCAAGGAGAGGCTGCCTCTGGTATGAATAAGTATGAGCCTGTTTCGGAAACGCAAGGTTTTGAACAGCAGCGTGGCAGAAGTAAAAACTATGTGCCTACCACAGCATTTTGTCCTCAATGTTCGGAATTGACTGAATGGGATGCTAAATGGGGCGAACCTAAACTTAAGTGGAGCCTAAAATACCAAGATTTCTGTTTTGATTTGGAATATACTTCGGATGAAGAAGGAAATACTTTTGTTAAATGTAATAGTTGTGGACATGACCTTCGCAACGAACCTCAAGAAATGGAAGGCAAGAGTTCTAAAAGAGTAAAAACACGAAGTAGTGTAGATTTTCAGCAGGAGTGGCTTAAAAATGTTAAACTACACAATGGATTTTATGTGATGAGTGTCCAAGAGTTCAAAAGAATGGCCGTAATTGGATATAAAAGCAGCCTCAAGATGAATCCTTGTGCTAAAATCGGTGGAAATTCCTATTATGTATTGTGGGATGACTTTTTACAACACTATGAAAACATGACCTTTGAGGGCGTTAAGTCAATTGGAATCGCAAGACAGCATTGGAAAATTTTGTAAGCATTCAAATAGTTGGAAGTTCAAGTTATACTTATGCAATATGATGTAATGAAGGAGATGTTAAAATCTACCGTTATTGTAAATTACATCCAACCCGATGCTAACAGAGGGATAAATCGTATTTCGGAAGGGCCATCGCAAGTTATTAGACCTTCTTCCCGTCTAACTTCTTATGCAGGAACTCCTTATGATTTTGAAAACCCTTCTTGTGGAAGTTGGGGTGCAGCAACTGAATGGGTAACACAATTAAGGAACAGTAAAAGAGATGAAAGAGGCTCTTGGAATCCTCGCAGAAATCATTTTGGAGGGTTACTTCCTGAATTAGAGTATATTGTAACTGATGGAAGGGATGCATCAGACTTCCGATATGTCAATGGCCCGCAGCAATCGCAAGGACAAGGACAAGAAATGAGATTAACTTGCACAAATTGTGGAGTTAATTGGGTCAGAAGCGTTAGGCAAAGTGCAGCAGGTTACGGTAACAGATGTCCAGGCTGTGGAAGTGCAGACCAATTCACAGAAGTAGGACCAATTGATATAACTTATTCAATTTTAAGATTCCCTGTTGGATTCCCTGAAAATCCAAACTGCACCATTGGTTTTGTTAATCTTTATGGTGTGGCAGCAGATGATTTCGCTTCCCGAATCAGACCAGGTGTTAGGTTTAGGGCAAGATTTTATGGAAAGGCCAGCCGAAAAAGTCGTCAAAGGTCAGGTTCAGGTCGTAGAAGGTATGAGCAATATCAATACTTATTACTTACTTTAGGTTCGGCCGCATACAATCAAAATAATCGTAGCGGATTTATACAAATAATGTAAGGTGAATAAGATGAAAGGAAAAACATTTGGAATACCGAACTCTATTGTAACTATTTTGGTTATTGATGCCATAGTTATCGGATTATACACGATGGGAAAACTTGATACTTCAAAAAAGTTGGTTGGTGCTAAAGTTGTGGGAACAACAGCCTTGGTCGGGGCTTCTATGTTAGCATAAATCAATGCTTAAATAGGTAATACGAAATAGATAGACTTGGAGAGAGCAAAATGGAACCGATGAAAAGTCAATTTATTGAAATGATGCAGAATGGATTGGAAGAACAAATCCGAGAAACTGCAAAAGAAGGAAACATTTCTAATTGGAAGGAAGCAACTATTGTTCCTGTGATTGGATTTATCCATAATGTTACAGATAAACCATTTATTGCTGGAGCCTACTTATTGGGGCAAGATGAGGAAGGAGATGCCCAATTACTTTGCACCGAACCTGCGGAAGACCAACTTCCAGATGGTGTGATGGAATGGGTAAAAAGCATTATGGTGATGGAGGGCATGATGGAAGAAGAATCTATCTGTGAACTATTATTGGATTTTCAAATGGCTGTGGTAGCCAACGATTTTGACTTTCAAGAAGCCAATTCAATTGGGTGGGATGTTTTCTTTGAGGAACTTAGAGAACACAAGCGCAGCACCAATCGCCGAGCCTTGTCAAAAATCGCCGAGATGGGCCAAATTAGAGATGCTCTAAAAGAAATGCTATCAAACTTTTTGGGAGATTTAGCAGAAGGCTTAGATAACTGGCAAGAAAAGATAAATGAATCCGCTTATGTGAACCTAAAATCCCCTGTTGAAGACGGTGGGTTCTCATCTAAATTTGCAGGTGAATGGGAATGAGTGGATATTTGTTAATGTGGATGACGGAATCGCTGATTCCTGAAATCTCCGAAATCATTTTTAGAACTCGTGAAGAAGCAGAATTGCATTTTGATGAAATAATGAAAGGTTTTGAACGCATTGGCGGAGATGAAGTTATTTGGTGGGATATTCGCCGAGTCGTAGTAATGTCATAGGTGATAACATGACTGAATATATTCAATATGGTGGACCTTGCACACGCAGATGTGATGTGGATATGAAATCATTGATTTGTAATTCATGTGGTATGTATTTTGGAAGGGTGGAAGAATGAAGCAAGAGTGGAATTGGATGTTGGAAAAGAAGTCAATTGGAAATGCGTTTCCGCCTCAAAAAGTGATTGAACATTTACAAAAACTTCAACCTAATAAGGGAACTTGGCGACAAAAGGTTATCGCTGAGATGGTGGGAAAATTCCGAAACAAGAAATAATGATAAGGAAGATTCTTATAGTTATAGGTTATAGGTGAAACTATGTCTGGGTGGGAATTTTATGAACCTCCTGAAACTAAAGCAGATACACCGCAAAAATCGGGCAAATGGCTTTTTACTGTGTTAGCGGTAATTTTATTTGTGAACATCTTGGTCGTAGAAATGGCTTTGATATGATGGTTTCGGGGTTTGAAGTCAAAGGTTAAATAGGTTATCGCACTACTCCTATGTAGAGGAGAGAAAGATGAGTCGGAATCAAAGAGCAAGAACAATAGCGTTAGCCAATGGCGTAGTTCGCAAATCGGAAGATGTGTGGATTGTGCAAAGTCAAAGCAGCACAAAACAATACCAAGTAGTTAATTGGGGCGATAGATACACCTGCAACTGTCAAGATTTCCGCATTCGTGGTCGCAGAGAGAACTGCAAACATATCAAAGCGTTGGAGTATCTCTTGCTGAAAAATAAATACGGAGATTTGATTGAATAGGTGGTATCATGGCAATAAGAGCAAATTTATGGGTTGAAGTAGTCTTTGAAATGCTGGCAGATAGAGCCATGATTTCAACTGAAATAGCAGATATGTTAAAAACATCAGGTCGTGGTGGTCGTTATCCACCAAGTCCACGCCGAGTCACATTTGTATTGAGAAGCGATAACCGTTTCCGAGAATTGGGTGATGAAATCATAGGAACAATTGCGAGAAATCGTAGCCATCCTGTGAAATTGATTGGCCGTAGGGATAAAAACTATCACCGAGCCACACCGTTTCGTGTGATTCGCCCCAACGATGGTGATTTAGAATGAACAAAATAATGGCCTTAATGACCGTTGTGCTAATATCTATGGCTGGGTGCATGAGCGCAGATAATGAAACCATGACAGAACCTGAAAAGGTTGAACCTGTGATGGTGTATCAAGGATGGGATAATCATTCGCATCAATTTTGGAATGTTGCACCTATGAGTGTGGGCAATATGTCTGTGATAAGTAATAACAATACCACGAGCGAAATGGGTTTTAACTTTAATATCACTTTGGAATTGAAGGCTTTCTTTCACGAACCTTTGTTGTGGGAACAAGGTTATGTTAATTATACTTTGAGCCAAGATAATGAAACTCTATTTGAAGTGGAACTGAACCACTCGCAAGAATGGTTTTACATTAACTTAACTAATATCACAGGAAACATAACGGTGGAAATACAAAGCACAGGAAGCGATGATGCTACCACGGCTGAACCTGGAGATTTCTTTGTGGCTCATGCCCGATATGAGATTTATATGATGGAAGAATAACAGGGTTTATATATGGTGAACCTTTAGGAACTAATGAGGCGACAACAATGAACGAGATGGAACAAAAAGCAGAACGATACTTTAGAAAGTGTTTGGCAGACCACGAATGGAAAGAAGATGGTAAAACTTATGTGAGAGTAAGTAGGGCTGTTAAGCAATTAGAGCGAATGTATCCTAAAATCCGATATGCACTTCTGCGCCGACAAAGCGACACGAGTGGTAAGTGGGTGCATTTGATTATCCCTGCTTTTCATGTGGAAGAATATGTTAATGTTCACAATTATGAAGAAGAAGACAATTGGTTTTCTATTGAAGGCTCGTATCGTGATGTGAGAGCCGAACAAAAACATCTAATACAGGTGAACATGAGTGCTTGAGATAATTATACCAATGTTTTATGCAACCACAAGTTTGTGGATGGTTAAGATGCTACCTGATGCATATCAAATAATGTGGGGGAAACGATAATGGCAAAAAAGAAAGCAAAGAAAACAACCAAGGCTAAGAAAACGCCGAAATTGGTCGCCTTTAAGAAAGGACAGAAAGTTAAACGAATAGATATTTTCCGTTTGTTTGATGATAGCCAAACCGCATGGAAGCGATGGAATGCCGAAAAAGGTGATTGGAGCAAAGTGGCCTTCAAATCGGAAGTTAAAGATTTAGATTTCAAAATAACTAAGGTTCAACAATTAGAAGCAGATTATGTGATGTATTGGGCGGAATCTAAGAATTGGAGAGTGCGATGGGTCAAGAAGCCTAAAGATAGAGGATGGGGATTTCTAAGTGTCTTGCGTCAAGACCTACTTAAAGATAAGTAAATGCTTAAATAGGTAATCGCTAAATTAAAGGAATAACGGAGAGATAATGATGGCAAACGAAGAAGAAAACCCGAATCAATATGATGCTTATGTTTGTGGTGAATGTAATTCAAAGGATATTAACTTTCAAGCCGATGAACCTCATTGTAATGACTGTGGGTTGGTAATGAAAGAATGGGCAGTTGATTTGGGCAAAGATAACCGAGTGTTTGCCGATGGTTCAGGCGCAGATGGAGAACGATGGGGAATGCCTAAGTCCGACCTTTATCACGATGGAGGATTGACTACTGAAATGGCTCCCGCTATCCGAGATGGAACGGGTCAAAGACTAAGTTCTACTCAACGCCGAAAGTATAACCGACTTCGCCGACAACATCAAAGAACACGCATTCGTGATGCCAAAGAGAGAAACTTGGTAACTGCACTTAATGAATTGGATAGGTTAGGCTCTCAAATGTCGTTGCCTCGTCCTGTTCGTGAAAATGCAGCAAGGATTTACAAGCGAGCCGTAGAGCGCAAGTTAGTTCGTGGACGCTCTATTGAAGGCGTAGTTGCTGCCTGTATTCATGCTTCTTGCCGACTTAACAGTATGAGTCGCACTTTGGATGAGATTGGACAACATTCTCGCACAGGTCGTAAGGAAATAGGTCGCACCTATAAGCGAGTTATGAAGGACTTGGGAATTCGTATCTTGCCAACGCCACCTGCGGAATATGTGCCTCGTTTTAGTTCACAACTGCAATTGGATGCGCCAACACAAGCATTGGCTTCTCGTATTTTAGGATATGAACAAGTGAGCGCATTGGGAACAGGTCGTGGCCCAACTGGTTTGGCTGCTGCGGCGGTGTATTTGGCTACTCGTATTCAAGGCATAACACGCACACAAAGAGATGTAGCCATGGCTGCGGGCGTAACCGAGGTTACCATTCGCAATCGCTATAAAGAAATTTGTTCAACCCTTAATATCAACCCTGATAGTCCAACCGCACCACAATGAGGTATTTAGATGGGCAATAAGTCTTTAATCATACTTAATTATGGGGCAGATTGTTGGAAACAACATGGTGTAACCGAGCAATATCATTTGCGTTCATGGACTCCTCACGATACTTGGGCTAATCCAGTTGATTGTGTAGGCATTGATAATAACACCACCTTACAAAACTTAGGTTCGTATCAAAGTATTGCTTCTGCTAATTCTAAATATGGGATTGAATCAATTGCCAACGCAGTTTATGATTACGATGAAAAATTCTTGCATACTTCAGGCAGCATCTATGGCTATAATTATATGAGCAACCAAATGCGACTTATTTAGTTAGTTTGAAATAGGTAGCACCACACAGATAACCTATGTGGATAGAAATCGCCTTTGCAGCATTAGGTGGAGTCATATTGTGGCTTTGGCTTAAGATAAAAGAACACCTGCAAGCGATACACGAAGCAGATTTGAAGATTGTGGAATTACAAATGACGCAATCTTCGGATACAATGGAGGCCATGTTGAACGATTATTTGGGTGAAATCCAAATTCTTAGAAATACTAATCTTAGTTTAGAAGGTGAGATAGAAGGACTTCAAAAGGACTTCTTGACCATGACGGGAGAAATGAAGAAACAAAAAGGTAGGGCTGCGTCAGCACATACACAAAGAGGCCAGTTATTAGAAAAGTGGTGTCCATTTTTAGAACATCCTGATATTGACCCGAAATGGGAAGCGAAAGATTGGCAATTTATTGGACAACCCATTGATTATTTAGTTTTCAATTGGCACGATAACAAAGATAAAAATTTAGAGGAAGGCGTAATTGTGATGTTAGATGTGAAATCGGGCAAAGCAGGATTAACTACTAAACAAAGACGAATAAGAGATTTAGTTAAGGCTGGCAAAATTGAGTGGAAAGAAATAAGGTTGGATTGAATGAAAGAATTGACACTTCCCATTAGTTTAGAACAACTCTTGGCTGCAAAAAAGCAACAAAAAGAGTTTGATGCACAAAAAACCTATAATAAATTCAAATGTGATACTAATTATATCGGATTATTGGGGGAAATGGTGTTAAACGATTACTTGGAAGCAGAGGGTATAGATTTTAAGTGGGTCAAATTCAACAAACAAGGGTGGAACGACCCTGACTTTATAATTCATGAGCGCAGTATTGACTTAAAGACAACATTTAGTGATGTAATGTGGATTCAAGAAGAAAAGTTTGACATTTATTTGTATGCTCAAATCAATCGTGAACAAAATGAATTAACTCTAAAGGGTTGGTTACCCAAAGAGGAAATCACCAAAAGCAAACAAACAGGAATAAATTGTAAAAAAGTTACAAGAGGCAACCGACATGATTGGGTGTTTGAACCAGCAGATATGTTTGACATTGAATGGTTATCATTCATTGGAGTGGGTGTTGGGGCCTGAATCAACGCTCCAATTTCTAAAACCTTCTGTTTTTGGCACATTGGCTTTGACTCTCACTACATAAGTTTGGCGAGTCCATTTATTTGTGGCGGGATTCATAACGCCCCATTTGTGAATAATTTCTACTCCTGTCGTTGGATATGGCTGTTTAATGCTTAGTTTTCTTCTATCTTCAGAAGTCATCTTAACCATGTCTTCATTGATGGATTTTTCGTAATACTCAACCATATCATTAGGCCAACAAATTTCTTTGGCTCTTTCAATGGCTTTTTGTTCATTGGTGAAAAACTCCCAGTTATTAAAGTTCCAAAATCTTTGTTGATTAACTGGAACCATGCCTTTGTTTGAGGGTTCAGAAAAATTTTGCCAAAAATCCCTGTCTGTTTTTATATCAGGTTCGGGAGGGCCTGTTGAAACCAAGTAAATATATTCAGCCTCACTCATATGAAGCCAGTTAATGGGTTCGGGCAGACTCATAACCTTAACTTAGTGGTATTGTTATTTAAGAATATGTATGCTGCTAATGTTACGCCTAACAATCCTATGGTGGCTATGGCTTTCCGATATTTATCTGGCATAAAATCTTTATCTACGGGTTTTGGGTGATAGTAAGACATCAAAGCCCCAACTGTTAGCAAACCTCCAAGAACTATGGGTGAGGCCATCTTGCCATCTAATAATTTATACACCACATAAAATCCTGCTGTGCCACTTATGGTATCTCCAATGATATTCAAGGCAGAATCGCCTTCATATTTTTTCCAACCCAATTGTTGCCACTCTACAACTCCGATGGTATTTTCCCAAACCTCAAATAGCGAATGTAAAATCAAATACTGCCACACATTAAAAAGTCCGAAACCTCCAACTACTGCACCTACCATAAAATGCTGTTTAGACCATTTATCAAACAGTCCAAGGTTCTCCATAACATTAAATTAGTGTTATTGTTACTTAAGAATATCCAATTTTTCAGTTATCATGTCTATACCATTTTCTAAGTCATTTGGGTAAATTGCCACATAATAGTAATCTTCCAAAGATTCATACAAGTTTTCTTTGTATATTTTCTTTTCCTTATATCTTGGTAATCGCTGTTCTACCCATTGTGCTCGGTTATCTTCTCGTAATAATCCCCAGTATTCAATAATAACTGGTTTATCTAAGCCTTTTTGTGGTAATATCAACCAATCTGCTATCAACTTCCCTTTTTCAGTCGGGACTTCAGGCTCATAAATAGTTTGGTAACCCAAATCGTAAAGCCAATCATCAATTTCCCTCTCGGACCAAGATACTACTTTATGTCCAGATTTACAACGGCATTTTCCATGAGTCATGCCATCGCACCCAAATAACACGCAGACGCTTCATCATAGTCCATAGTATTATCTAAGCATTTTCTTGCTGTATTCGTATAGAATTCTAACCAATGATAAAACATAGTTCTATCATCATCAATTACTGTGTCAAACAACATTGCACCTTCGGTTGTCCTAACCCAGATTTCTCCAATCCATTGTCCATTTTCTTTGGTGGTTACTTCATTCCATACTTTTCCTTTCATTATCATGCGGTTTTCCTCCGCTTAGTTATTATTTGTTTTCCTGACTATATCAACTTTAACCTAAAATGCTAAAGGTATGACTCAAAGCCTAAATAGTTAAAATTACAAACAATAGTAATAGCATTTCTATTCTGCGGGCAGATGGTTACCATAATGTGCATAGTTAAATAGGTAATCTCTCAATGTAATACTACAACCCCAAAAGGGAGATATGGAGAAATAGACATGGTAAAAATTGATGTAAATTGTGAAGCAGGATATGACGCAAAAGTGTATGAGAAGGGAGATACCCTCCGCTACTACTTGCGTGGACCGAATAATGTAAGCAACCCTCGTGGCGAAATCGGAATGATTGACCTTCGTGGACGCTTTGCTGGTAAGTTTAAGGCAGCAGACAACCTTCCAAGTGGAGTAGGCTATGGTTTCGTGGCTGAAGAGAAGGCTAAAATCACACTTACTACTCCTGATGGCAAGAATCTGTTTATCGGACAAAAGGCAGGGCCAATGACGACTCAAGACCGTATTACTCTCGGTATGTGCATCAACAACGCTACTTCTTTGGTATGTGCGTCTGACGCATCAACATCCGCAGAAAATGAGGACACAGTTAAGCAAGTTTATGACCTTGCAGATGCTCTTTTGGCGGAATACAACGCTCGCTACAATGAGTGATTCGCATGGGAAGGCTAATTTTGGCGGATGGTAGCATCCAACAAATGGATTCACCTGATTTGGAAACCATGCAAGAAGCCGTAGGTGGCTATATTGAAGTTATTTCTTGCTCTTATAGGTCGGAAGATGCCCACTATACTATGTGTATAGTAAATGAAGAGGGGATTATCCTTAATTTAGAACCTAACATGGTGGCAAGTCGGATTTGTGATAGACCTATTGTGGGTCCTGCATTGTTTTTGAAAAGCAACGAGATGAATTAGGTGATATAATGGAAATGGCACGATGCAGCAAGTGTGATACCGTTTATCCACGACCTTCATTAACCATAGATTTAGTATGCGTGATGTGCGAACCTCCTACCTGTAAGTGATAGTATGATTCCGAAACCATCTCAATCCGTTTTTCCTAAAAATAGGACTTGGTTTGCTCTTTTGATGATGCAGAAATCAGGCAGGTGTGAGATATATCATGTATTGTTTTATACCGAAGCAGAAGCGCATGATATGGGTCGGAATATGAAGGAACGCCGAATGGTAGAGGATTTCAAAGTCTATCCTGTGCGACCCGAAAGTAGAGATGTAGAAAATTACAAGCCTTTGTGGTATTAACGAACATTGAAATACTAAGACTGACTCATAGTTAGTATGGCAGTAACCTCGCAATTGAGTATGTCCGATGGTAAAGTCTTTATTATGGAAGATTTTGGCAACAAAGGGGAATTTCTAAAAATTAGTATTAGAGATTCGCAAGGAGCCTCTACCGTGGTATTGGGCAACATATTAAAAACAGACTTGAAACGAGTAGCAAAAAGTCTGTGAGGCGATAACATGATAACAGAAAAACTGCAAACACTTTCTAAAATCCACAATTGTATGGTGGAAGAGGAATTACTACAAAACCAAGAGAAGCCATTATCATTAGAAAATGCTCAAGAAATTGACCCTGTGGCTGCACTAAGATGGAGATGGAGAATTTGTCGGGTTTCAGGAAAGGTATTTGACATTACTAAAGAAGGTTTATTTTATACTTGTGGAGAATACGCTTAAGGTGATATTATGGAAAAAATTACAAAGGTTAAACTATCATTAAACAACAACGCTGAAGTTGTGGTAGTTGCAGACATAAAAATGCATGGAACGGAAGATACAGACGATGTTTATTTTGTTATGTTCAACATATTACACAATCCCTTGAGGTTTGTGGTAGCGACAGTTGGAGATTTTGCTGGAATTCTTCTTAAGCAAGGACATAGCCAAGACCAAGTTTTAGATTGGTTAAACAACGACCCTGAAAAGTTTATGCATAATGTTCTTTCTAATCAAGAAGTTCTGTTTGGAGAAGCCAAAGAAAAAGTAAGAGTGATTTTAGATGCTAAAAACAACGCTATGATGGCTCGTGCGGTGGTAGCCTCTATGATAGATAACGGTTTTTATTGGCAACATTCTAATTATAGTGTCAATGGTGTGGTGTCTGAACCCAAGATTCAACAAGTGCCTACTAAAGAGTTAATGTTAGACTTAAACCAAATGTTAGAGATTATCAAACAATGGGAAACCTTTGACTTAAGAGATTTCTTAATGGCGCAAGGAGCCACCAAAGAACAAGTTGATGCTATGATGGAGGTCTGAAAATGAGTATAAGTGCAGATAATGAAGCCGAACCTGTGGAAGAAGTTGCAGAAAGTGTAAGTTTAGAAGAAGCAATCGCTGGTTTTGGAGATAACCCTCCTGATGGTTTTGTAATGACTATGATATTCTGGAAGCGGGAGCCTTCTAATCCTAAACATCAAGTTCACCAATTTTTAGAGATGTTAAAGACTAATTTTGAATTAGATATTAGAAAGCGTGATGTGGTAATGAAGGATATGCATTTTTATCAAGTGGATATGTTTTGGTATGGTTCAGTTAAACATATGCAAAAGACTATGGAAGATTTAGATAACATTGTGGCTCAAAACTTAGATTCCTTGCAGGTGCAACCCTCTATGAATGTAGGATTCTGTATGCGCCCTGTGGACAACTCCGATGATAGCCTTTTTTGAAAGGTTAAATAGGTAATACCATAATGAGGTATTAAGAACCCTTAAATTAGGAGATATAAATATGAATAACCCGAACTACATTAAAGCAGCAATTAGAAGCATGGAAAAGCGACCCTTCCGAGTATCGCTTGGCGGATTGAACCCAACAGGTGCAGGTGTTACCCGCACTAATCATTGGGGCGAAGAAGAATACATTGGCAAGTGCCACCGTCAAAATTGGTATGCTAAAACAGGCTCACCACGAACCAACCCTCCTGATGACCGTTCCTTTATGATTTTTGAAACAGGACACGCTATGGAGAATGCTATTACAGACCATTTCAAGCGTCAAGGTCTATTGATTGATAGCAACATCAAAATCAAGCAAGATATTACTGAATTGACAGGTTTCGGCGGAGATGTGCGAGTGCATATTTCTGGTGAAGTGGACCAAATTATTCGCAAGGCTGAACTGGATGATGATGGAAATGTTATTTCCGTATCAAGAACCGAAGCCGTTATTGCAGATAGTAAGACCATTCGTGGCTATGGTGCAAGAGAGGCTATGGGCAACAAAGAATATCGCAACGGTAAGCCCAAGCATGGATATGTTATGCAAATGGCTGTGTATCTCGCTATTCGTAAGCCTTATGAGGATTATTACGGTGTTTCTATTGACCATGCAGAATTGCATTATATGGCTGTGGATTCAGGTTTGACTAAAGTTTTCAAGATTCGTTTAGAAGATGGTTATTCAGGTCGTGTGATTGTAACTGATTTGGATGATAACCCAATTGTTTCCGACCAAGTTTTCTGTATGGAGAAAGAAGCATCTACGGGTGAACCTTATGCGACAGTAGGAGATTTTACCGTAGAGGACATTATTCGTAATTATGTGGAAATGCAATTGGAGTTGGAATCCGAAGAGCCACCTGCAAGAACCTATAACTTGCGACATTCTCCTGAAGTTTTGGAACGGATGTGGGCAAGAGGACAAATTGCTAAGACCAATTGGCCTAAAATCAATCGTGACCCATTGGCAGGGGCGCATCAAGTCAATGGAAGCGGTAATTGGGAATGTGCATATTGTGATTTCCGAGATGAGTGTTATCCATTTGGGACACTTACTGAATCAGTTGAATCAGGCGACATGACGGCTCAAGAGGCTATGCAAGCCTTGGGTTTTGAGTGAGGCTGATAGCATGGAACAACTAAATTCTTACGATACCACTAATGCTTTCGCCTTAGTGTTGCATGAACATGGTATTCTTACTTCGGCAGGAGATGTATTGGCTTTTTACTCTAAGCCTTACAAATGGCAAGGTGAATACGAAGATATAATGCAAATTATCATGAACTATTATGGAACTGAACAGGTTCACATTACCGAAGCCGTAGATGTAGTAGAGATTTATGAACAAGTGGCTAACTATTTTTACCCAACCCAACATTTCAAGTAGGTGAAACTATGAAAAAATGTCGCTGCGGGCGTGTCATTGGTGAAAACAACCGTTATAATCGTAACAAAGTGTATAGCGATTATTGTTCACGATTCTGTTATGAAAGTGTGAAACGAAATAATCGTATCACTAAAAAGGCAGTATTGGACTGTGAATGTTATTGGTGCGGTGCATCTATGAGTTTGTCATATCCTTATACTCATGCCAACGCTCGCTATTGTTCTAAGGATTGTTATAATCAATTAGGAAAATATAAGAATGGTTTGCGAGATAGTTTGATGTTAAATGCTTTGTATGAAAGAGAAACACTTAGTTTAGATGAATTGAGTCGTATTGCAGCCAAAGGGGTGGCTTTAGTTAGCGGTGTTAAATCAGTAGCAAGTATTCTAAGAACTTGGGTAGCAAGAGATTGTTTAGTTAAAGAAGGGGCTTATTATGAATATGTTAGTTTGGAGCGACCTGGAAATCTAATCAAAAAGCATTCTAAGAAAAGACATTCCTAAGAATATCACGCATTCTGCTTTTGGTTCGGTCATAACAATAAGCACACAAACCATATGGGAACACAGCACCACCCCACGGATTGCTTCTTTGACTCCAGTTTGTGATTTCTCTATCCCTGTAAGCAATAGGCTCATATTGATAAGTTACTGCATCCCAACACTCTTGTCGTGTTATTTCGTATTCTTCAGGTGTCAATTCACTTAGAAATTCACTATCTTTTTCAGATTTGGACCTCAAACAATCAGACATATCTTTCATAAATGCACTTTCTATTTTTTGGTCAGCCCCGCAATTGTGGCATGAACCCTTATACCACCTGCTATCTTTGGCATAATTATTATCGCCTAACACAATGTCAAATAATGCGTATCTTAAGGCATCTCTCTCATTTTCTACTCTTCTGGCAATCCATCCAGCACTACGATTTGGATGACTTTTCGCTTCCCATTCTTCTGGAGTCATTTTGTGTTGCCAATATGAATTATTATTGAGGTTATTGTAATCTTCTTCGTGTGCTAAAATAAAATGACGCTGCTGCGGAGTTATTCTTAGTTGGCACCAATTGATAAATTTATTGCGAGCCAGACGGATAATTTCATTCAGATTCATCACCCCTCATAGATTTCCACATTTTATTAAACATATTGATGTTTTTTTGGTCGTAGGCTTGTTTCCATTGATAAAATCCTACCCAATTTATTATGTTACTAACTTCCAAATGATTTTTTAGTTTAGGATTCATATCTAAACCTCTAACATTTCTGCCAATCTTTTTCCTGATTTGTGGTCGGAAGGGTAATGTAATCCTGCTTTAATTCTCGCTTGCCCTATTCTTTCTGCAATCCAATAAAAGTGAAAAGAATGTAGCGGATATTTACGACTCAAATACTTGGCTAATAAAAATGCTTGAGTTGTGTGTCCTGCGGGGTAAGCAGGATTGTTAGCAGTAGTTGATTTTTCAGGTATGATTTCAGAATTAACTTGATGAGGTCTGGGTCGGTTGTAATAATCTTTCAAACTTTTAATTGGCTTAAAAGACTCTAACACTATGGATTTCAGTTTTGCCGCATCATAATCTAAGTTGTGCCTATCTAAGTATTCCATAAATGGAGTGGTAGGCGACTCATCACTTAACAAAAAGTAACGCTCGTCTGGTTTAGACATCTTCTTTAATACCTTTTTAGACTCGGAAATAGAGTCTGGGTAGGGATGTCCATTCATTTTAGCGTCAGGATAATAACCTTTCAAAATCAATCCTCCAAAACACGACCTACAATTACTGTGATGTCATCAGGTTTTCCACCAAGTTGATTGAGTGCAAAAGCCTCTGTAATTCCCAATTCATAGGAACGCTGGGCATAGGGTGACCATATTTTAGGATTATTAGATTGCTGTTCCGCCATAGATGCCAATTCGTCAGCCATAGATTGTGCCAAGGCACTTGGGTCTTCAGCCGATATAGGATATGAATTTATAATTGATAAGATATTACTTCGGTATAAGTTGTTAAAAAGTCCATCCGATGCTAATAAGATGGTATCTCCTGGCAACAAAGAGATTTGGTATCTCCATGCATCTTCTATGGAATCATTTCCTGAACCAAGTTGGTAAGGAACATTAAAAAGATGCTCTTGTTCATTAGATTGATAAACAACCCTTCCTTTTCTTTGAACTAAAAGACAACTATCGCCTAATTGGGCTACAAATAAGGTATTATTAAGAAGTTGAGAAACACAGAATGTGGTAGAGCCATAATCGGTTCTATCTTGCCACTCTTCATAGGCACTTTTAATTGCATCATATGGATTTAACCCTGCTTGAATTCTATTTTTAGTGATTCCCATTAACGAGCGAGTGTAGATTCCAGGTTTGATATTCCGATTTCTCCAAGCACCGACACCATCGGCTACTCCTGCGGCTTGAGATTCTTCACTAATAAACCAGCCGTCATCTCCACCATCCTTTTGTTTATCAAAACGAGGGATATTGCGGACACCCCAATGAACTCTCATACTATTAACTTGTTGTGGTCTGCTATTTGAAATTATGGTTAAATAGGTAATGGTGCATAGTAAATACAATGTTCGTAAGCGTAGATATTAGAGGCGATACCATGCCTTATCGGGAAGTCTTGGGTGGAACTTATGACTTGCGATGGAATAAAAATCGTAGATGTTATACTGGAAACATGAAGATAAATGGATTAAAGATAGAAAACCTAACTAAATTCTGTAATATCATGGAACTAAAAATGGCGGTAGATGGAGTCTTAATCACAGCAGACTTGGAAGAGGAAGAAGAAACTCAAATTAAGGAAGTTGATTTTGATGATTCTCAACTTGGAAAGGTAGGTAACCGCAAGATTGGAACTTCCGAACAAAGTTTAGGATATAAAAAAGTCACACTTAAGCGAGAAGATGAGCCATTGTGGGATTGTTTAGAGTTCTTTGAAGGCACCAGATTCCCTGAACCACGACCTGAACAATCGCAAGTTATTCCGCAAGCCACTAATTTAATTGAACAAGGATACAAGAACATTATTGTTGAGTGTCCCACAGGTTCGGGTAAATCGGCTATGGCGATGATGTTGCCTAAGATTTTCAATTCCGATGCCTATGTGGTAACTCATCTAAAAGGATTACAAGAACAATATATGAAAGAAATGCCATTTATGCGAAGTGTGATGGGCAAAGGTAATTATGAATGCAGTTTAGACTTGGAACCTGGATGTTTGAACAAAAGCAAAGCGCAAGAAGCAGTTGATAAAGCCAAAATTGGTGGATTTACTTGGCAAACAGGTGGTTGTAGCGCAAATATGGCTCCTTGCACCACGATTAGAGGTTTTCAATGTCCTTACAAAGTGCCTCGTAATGAAAAAGGCTATGATTGGAGCGTGGACCCACAATCTCTATGCGAATACTTTGATGCACTTACCACAGCGCAGAACGCTGACTATTTTATCTCTAATATGAGTTATTTAATGGCGATGAATCGCTCTTCCACTATGCTGCGTCAAAGAAAGTTTTTGATTGTAGATGAGGCTCACCAATTAGCATCAGCGATGACAAGTTTCTATTCATTAGACTTTTCAGTAAAGGTTATTGAAAGATTGCTACAACTTCCTTCGCACCAACAAGTTTTGGAAGCAGCCGAAAAAGACAGAGAAATTATGCAAAAAGATAGAACTAAAAATTTGGAATCTTGGACTCCTGCTAATTCAGGATGGGGTTTTCCTCAAGTTCCATCTGTGCAAGTTGCATCTTCTGATGAGTTCCGCCGAAAAGGAGCAGTTGTGTTAGCAGCATATTTTGATGCACTTATCAATGTAGTAAGCCGTAAGATTCGTAAGAAAGATTACGAGGAAGATGAGTTAAAGTATATTTACAACACTTTGGAGAAAATCAAGACAGTTAAAGAAATGCTAACTAATGATTGGAAGAATTGTTTGTGGCAAGCCAATGATGACAATGCTCCCGAATATATTAGTTTCAAACCATTGGATATTAAAGATTATTCAGAAGAGTTGATGTTAAATACAGGTCAGGTCAGGATTTTCTTGTCTGGAACTATTGGTAACATTGATATTTTCTGTGATGAATTAGGATTAAAGAAAGAAGATACGGCTTATTTGGAGATTGGATATTCCTCCTTCCCAATTAGTAACCGACCTATTTACACCAGCAAGGTTGGAGGCAAAATGTCTTATTCTGCTAAATCAAGTGATGAGATGATGAAAACAGCCGAGGCTATTGTGGATATTATGAATTTGTATCCTCGTAAAAAGGGATTGATATTGCCTTATACAGATAGTTTAGAGAAACAATTGGTGGAAGCCATTGAATATGTATCTTCCGAAGCAGCAGAAAGATTGGTGCAGCATGGCAAGGGTTCAAAGGCTCGTAATGAAATTTTTAATAACTTTGATAATTCGCAAGGTAACAATGTGTTGATTTCTACTTATGCAAATCAAGGTTACGATGGCAAATCTGTGGACTTTTGTATTATTGTGAAAGTTCCCTTCCCTGCGATGGGTGATGTGAGAACGGCTATTAAGATGAAAGAAAATCCAAGTTGGTATAAGTTGCAGACAGCAAATCAGATTACACAAATGTTGGGTCGGGTAGTGCGTTCTGCCCAAGATGTAGGACACAATTACATTATAGACCCGCAGTTTTGGTTTCATTATAGCAAGGGAATTGGAAATGAACCTTTAGAGAATTATATTCCTGAATATATTAAGTCCTCAATCCGAGTTAATAGAAATCGCACAAATGGAGCCAAACAATCTCAACTATTTGGCAGGAATTCTTAAATAACTGTGACACCACAATAATAACATGGTTACCATTCATCAGCGTTGGGAGCGTGAGCAAAAACGCATAGCCAAAAATGATTGGCTTACTTACCAATGGGAAGATTTAGTAAAATTACTAAGTCAAGGCCGAAAGAACTATCTTCAAAAGGAGATTCTAAACATTCGCCGTTTCAAAAATGATGAGGGTCAAAAGTTAGGTAGAAAATATGGCTCTAAACAAACATGGGTAGGCAATCGGGACAGGCTGAAACCATTTTATATTTACCGAAATAAAATCATAGTTTTGTGGATTCCAGATTATTCTACTAAAACTGGAGGTCGGTGGGAAGTGCTAAGTTACCGAAAAGATGGATTAAAGGAAATTAAACAAGAAGATTTTAATTGGGCTTTGGAAACCAACCCGCAAAGAATCTTTGGTGCCGCTCCAACCACAAACGGGCCAATGGCAGATTCTTACCGAAGTTATTTAGAAACCATAGGCTGGCACCTTGATAATAATGCCTATGTTTCCCGCAGAGAACTCATGTATAAATCTACTGATAGATTACGGTTACACCCTGCCTATCAAAACTCTATTGCACAAACAGGAGGAAGTATGTTAAGTTCCAGCCCCAACTCCATAGGAAGTTCACAGTTTCCCAAAGTAGAATGGGATGAAAGCGGAGAATTGAAAAATTTAACTAATGCTAAAAAGTTTGCAGAAAATCTGTGGAAATTTGGAGATGTTATTGATAGTAGTTTGCGTTGGATGCGAGAAAGAGATGTAGGGCCTCGCTATTCAGAACAAATACAGGCTATGGATAATTCTAATGGTGGGGATGATAATTGGATGACAGGAATTTTCTATAATTATGCTCCTTTAACCACCAATGATGATTTGTTAGACATAATGACCCGACCTGTTATGGGGTTCATTATCAACTGGCATAACTATGCACCAAATGTTTGACTTAATGCTTAAATAGGTCATCCCTCTATGTTTTAGTATGGGTGAGTCGGTGCCATTAAAGATAGCAATAAGCGGAAAAATGGGTTCAGGCAAGACCACTTTAGCACAAGAAATTAGAAAGCAATTTACGGAAGGATATAACGGTCATTCGGCTATGGTATCATTGGGTGCTCCTGTGAAAGAAGTGGCTCGTAATTATTTCTTGATGCCCGCAGATGTTAAAGACCGTCTTTTGCTGCAACAAATTGGACAACAGTTTCGCACTATCAAGCCTGATGTTTGGGTAGATTTATTGATGCGTGATGTGGATGGAATGACTGACACAACTGATGTAGAACTTGTTATTTGTGATGATGTTAGATTTGAAAATGAGTTTGAGGCCATGCAACAAGATGGGTGGCTCACAATTCGTCTAACCGTAGATGAGGCTGAACAAGAAAGACGATTAGAAATGGCTTACGGAAATGATTACCCTACACATTGGGAAAACCGAAATGAGATTTCTGAAACCGATTTGGATGAAGTTAGTGGATTTGATATGGTTTTACACAATCTTGAACTTAACATGGTTCCTCATACTGCAAGTGAAATTTTAGAGTTAATCAACACAGAAATTTGGCTCCCACAACCTTAAATAGCGGGGAGATGAAGATATGGATATGTTGCCTGAACTTGGAGCCATCATCGGATATGGTCAAGCGGGCTTCGTTTTTGATGTAGAAGGGCAACCAAATAAAGTAGTTAAAATTGTTCAAATCCGACCTTTTGTGGATGGAATGGTGCTACCCTACCGAAACACATTTAGTGATTTAAGAACACTTCGTTCCCGTAAAATTGCTACCAATGAATTACAAGCAAACCTAATGGCTCGTTTAGTGGGGCAACCAGTTAGCGAAAATTTGCCCGAAGTATATGATTTTGGAATTGGAAGTGTAGATGAAACCATGCGAAACTCTATGCGAACTTCTTATCAAAAATATGGTTGGGAAAAGAACGATTTACTTTCTGCACTTAAAGAGTTTCAACCCAATAATCGTGTGGCTTGGTGGGTCATGGAGAAAATACCAAATACCATTTACAATAAATGGGGTGGTATGATGAAGCATCCTTATCGTGCTGGGTGGAATCCACATATTTACCAAAGCCAAGTTCCTGAAGAGCAAGAAGCCTACCGAAACCTAACCGCAGATTTATTCAAATATGCTAATGTTATTATTCGTGATGTAGCCAATGTAGCCAATATGGGTTTCCGAGATGATGGAACTCCTGTGTGGTTTGACCCGATAGTTTCCACTTGGCCGATTGAACCAAGTATGAAAGATTCTCCTAAGTTATTAGATAGAGAAAAGTATGATTTATTCGTGGCTGCTTTTGATGAGCCACAAATGGCAAGATATGAACAAGCACTCTCTAACAATCAGTATTTTGATTACCGACATGGCACAGGGGCTTTGATGGCGGAGGGTTCTGAATGAAATGGCAAGACTTTTATTTTGAGTGGTTAGAAAAGATAGGATATTATGATTGGTTTAACGCTACTTTGGTAGGATATAAAACTCCATATCCCGTAGGAGGCAGAACTAACATCGGAACTGTGGGTTTTGGAGGAAGTGGAGAACCACCTATTCAAGATGTGCCGTATGTTCCAACTTATACACACCCTGCCCAATCTTTGATTGAGAGTCAATTAGCCGATACAGGAGTTTTAACTGATTTAGATGCAGGATTAAGAAGTTATAGTAGAAATTATCAAGGAATGTTCACTACTAACATAAATCAAAGGCTAAGTGGCACAGCGTTTGGAGCCGCACAGAAAAATACTTTAAGATATTGGGGCTATCAACCTTCAGGGCAAACCTTTTCTGCTCCAAGCAATTTCTATCGTGGTTATGCTTATCACAGTAATGCCATGAAACAAAAGAAAGAATTAAGAGGTCGCCGAGGCGATGTTTTGATACGAGATAGTAAAAAGAGTTGGTTCACAGATAAGAAAAACCGAACTTACCCCTCATTGAGAAAGAATCAATCCGTTCCGATGGTTGGGATTCGCCACACAGATTATTCACATTATGGTGATGTGGGCAACCTTATGGAAATTGCATGGGGAAGTATGAATGGATTATCTTATAGTTATAATGATGTAAATGCAGCCACAGAAGAGGCAAATTTGGAAGATTTAGAAGGTCAAATAGCGTTGCTTAATGAATCGGATTATGAGTTAGGAGCATTTCCTTTGTCCAACAGTTTAGCACGAGGAACTGGAATTAACCCTCAACTTAATGGAGTGAATACTGAAGAGTATATTAGTCAGCAAGCATCAATTAGAATGCCAACTGATGAAGATATGAGAAAAGTAAATGAAATCAATAGTTTTATCTCGCAAAAGTATCTTGAAAATAAGGGAGTAATTGTAAGAAACAAGAAGTTTAGAGAAATTGATTATGTGAAAGATAAAATCAAATATGATGCACGACAACAAATTAACAATCTATTATTAGGAGTTGATTCGCAAATGAGTGTGCCTACTGCCGAAATAATTTTACAGATATTGGCAAATCCCATGTTGGGAGTCAATAGGCAAGGGGTAATTCAAGGAGGGCCTATTCAAGTGGAGATTGACGCTTTTATGGATGAATTTATTCCAAGAGATACACAGATTAAAATTCAAGAATTATTGCTAATGCATGGTCCTCAAATCATTCCTACAAATGGAGCGATAAATTATACTCCTAAAAATCAACCAACCAGCATAGGCTCATTTTATTTGGGCATTCCGATGAATAAATTACAATTCGCCACACCGACTCAAATCACAGGCCAAAATGATATATTTACATGGAGTTGGAATGGAAGCAATATCCAACAGAAATTTCAAGCAGTTAGACAGTCGGGTTTGACCAGAGGTTGCACAGGATATGAAGAACTTTTTTCTAATCAAAATTCAGTAGGTGTGGCTCTTGAAGTTATGGGCTTGTGGCAAGATTTAGAAATCGTGGATGATTCAATTATGCCTTTAATTGATACCATAGTAAATATCCTACCCACTATTGAATCTTCAAATTATGGGTTAGAAAAATTTGGAAATCTAAATTGGTTATATTCTTTACCTACATGGGTAAATCCAAATTATGCTTTAGCCATCGCAAATAGCGAAATACAAAACGCTTCCAGCATAGATTGGCAACCAAAAGATATAGGATTTATGATAAATGGGCAAGAGCAATATCTGTATGATGTTAAATTATCTGATTGGGTGCAAGATTTTATGAACCACGAGCCTGATATGGGCAATCAAAAATACTGGGCTATATCTATGCTTTTTAACCAACCTATTACCAAGAAATCCAGAGGTTCTACCACAAGAGAGATTTTAGGGCAGCATCAAATTGTTTTAGATTTGTCGCCGACTCAAAGCCAATCAAATGTGCCTAAAAACAGACTGGTTTCAAATAATTTGGGAATGACAGAGTGTAATGCAAGTCAAGAACAATGGAGAGGAGAATTAAATTCAAATGATGATTTAATCAGCATAACTTATGATTTTTTCTCTGATGTGGTGGAATGGCCTTATTATCTAAAACTTCCTGGATGGCAACAACAAAATATGCCAAATGCTCAAGGTTTGGGCGAGATGCAAAGTTATTTGACTCCGATGGATGATGATACTGATTGGTGGAATCTATTTTTAGATAATGATACAGGGATTTTATCGCTGGATACTGATATGGAATATGATAATTCTGTGCCTCTCTATGATGGTTGGTTCATTGGATGGGATTTTGGATATATGGATTCAATTATTCAAAAGGCAAAATCAAAAAGTAGGCCGTGGGCGGAAAATTTAACCTTAGAAAGTTTCTGTAAAAAGGTATATCCATCCGAAACGCTGAAAGTGCATTTCTACCCCAAACAGGATTATTTTGAAATTGCAGATAATCAAGTGGCAGATGCCTCCGATATAGGGTATAGAGGCAGAGTAAATGGGATGAGAGGTTCAACGGGCGAAGGTTTATTTAATGCCAAAAATGCCGCCAATAATTGGATGTCATTTACGCCATTTGAAACGAGATATGTATATACACAAAATAATAATGCATCTAAACAGGATATAACTCGTGTAAGATTCAATCGCCCTAATGAATTAGGCGGTGCAGCACATATGAGAAGTGAAGCAACCGATAGGTGGTTAGCGATTTTGAGTAATCCAAACATAGGCTTTACAAGTATTGAGAATTGGACTAATTTTATTGACAATGAAGAAGGCTACTTACCAACCCTACAACCATTTACTTTGCGAAGTAATAATCGCTACGCACAATTTAACTCAAGTGCATTCAGAAATGGCCGATTAAATGGAGTTACGGAGGCAGGAGGAATTGAGCCAATCCCGCTAATCGGCTACGGTGACAACGCATTTACTATAATGTTCCAAGAAAGCGGAGGCATGGTGGTAATTCCTGAATATGAACCTGTGTTAAAGTCATGGACTGATGATGAATGGGAGAGTCTTAATGCGGCTACTGGCTATTCCAGTATTAACGCAGCACTAACAGGTAATATCATCTCAAAATCACACGAAGCAAGAGGCGAGGATTATAATCCTACTTTTAGAAGTGTAGCCAAATGTGTTATCAACGAGGAGATGCCTTCCGATATTTTAGAAGTGGAAGAAATGCCTGAAAGTTTTGTAGGTCGTAACATTGATTATACTATGCCGTCAGGAACTCTATGGAGGCGAGGTAAAATCTTCATGATAAACTGGGTTTCTATCTTGACACCTGCTATTTTGAGAATGCTTACTCCTGAAGAGTGATACCATGAAGAAGTGGATTTTTTGGGGTGCTCCAATAGAATCTCATGTGCATGATGAAATTTATATTCAATTTATGGCAAATGTTTTTTCTGCATTAGTTACTGCGGCGATGATTGGAGCATATCATCTGATATTCCATCTTTAACGCCTGTCATTCTTTAATGCTTCCTTTAGTCCTGGAATGTTAAAGAAATTTTTAGCATCGGGCATACTTTTCTCAATAGAAGCCCCGCTACTGGGAGCACCTAATTTAGAATCTGCTCCAATCTTTTGACCTCCTTTTCCTGGTGCAACTTGAGATTGATGCGCTTTCACAATATCTGCATTGGTTAATTGAGGTCCTAATTGTGGATGTTGAATGCTAAAGGCTTTTTGTTTTTCCTTTTCGGCAGCCATGGCTGCTAAAATGTCATTGTTAGAGGTCATTATTTCCACCAATGGAAGCCTTCAGGATTTTCTGGGTTGCCTTCTACGGTTTCAACTCCAAACTTTCCTAATGCGTTGCTAACTTGATTGTTATATCGGGCTACACCGAAAATAACGGCGGCAATTGAGGCAAAACCAAGAGCAGTAACCATGCTACTACGAGAAAGTAATTTACTTTCTTCTGCATTGTAAGATTCGGCTCCCATTTCTGGCCCTTCAATATCAACAATACCCATCCAACCCATTTCTCCTAACACCTCTTGGAATGCAAACCAATCAACTCCAGCATCATTAGCCAAAGTTGAGCCTCCATTTCCATCTGGAACGGAATGATTTTGTCCCGATTCACGAGTAATTGCATAGGGGTCACTATTTGGTGATGCTTTTTTCATGGCTTCTACCACAGTTGCTGAATCTGGGAACACTAAAACTCTAACTCGGTTGTGCAAAACTCTTTTTCCATCTTTATCGTTAAGTTGTTGATGCGGATAAACCACATATTGCACAATATATTCGTTGGTATCTCGGCATTTGATAAATTCATCTAAAACATCTGTGGAACTAAAGTATTGACGACCAGTATAAATCTTACCATCTTTCAAAGGATGTCCATGAATAGTCCATTTTTTGTTAGTTAATCCATTAACTAAAGCATCTTCGTTGTGTTTGGCTGTGGGATTAACCTCAATTCGGGATTCATCACCATAAGTTACATTTCCTAAATGATATTCACCATCGGCTTCATAAACATAACACATCCACTCACGCTCTTCGTGAGTTTTATCGGAGTATTTCTTCATATCTTTAATCGCATCATCTGAAAACTTGTTCCATTCTTCTATCCAACTCATTTTATCACCTACTTATCTATATCTAATAATTGCTGTCTTGCCTGAACCTGACTTGGTTCGCAGAGGTGCAGCACTCTGTTCTAACATGGCTAAAATTTCAGAAACTTGTTCTCCACCAATCTTAAGTGCAATCGGACTACCTGATGTTCCGTTTTTAGTAGTAATAATTTGCACATCATAGGAAGATTCTTCTAATCCTCTGGCTAAACTTCTCAAATCAGATGAGATTTCCTTATCTAAGATAGTTATTTTAGGGCATTTTCTCCAAGAATTTCCTGGTGACTTATCAGAACTCTCAATTTGACCCGTAGAGGTTTCAACCCAAGTGAGATTTCTCTTGGTGTTATCTACCTTGGTTCGGCGAGCCTCTAATTTCCCAACCCTGACTCTTTCTTGACGCTCTCGGTAATCTTCTTCATCTTGACGCAACTTATCTTGAGGGTTTTGATTGCCTCGTAGTGGAATTACATTGGATGGAATCAAATATGCAAACCAACTGTTTGCTTGACGACGAGAACGCTTTTCAGGATTTCCAAACCTTAGAGTTCCAGGAGAGCCTCTATCATATTCTACAAAACCAATGCTTCCCACGCCAAAACCAGGTGGTGTATAACCATTAGCAATTAAATCTTGAACATATTCTTCAACTTTACGAGTTAATGAGCCATCTTCTTTCTTCATTAGTCTTGGATATTCACCATCAAAGTTGGTAATGCGGTATTCTCCTGCTTGTAATTCTTCCAACGCATAAATATCTAAGTTATCTTTTAACAAGAACACATACCATGGTTGGCTAACTTGTGGAGAATAGGAAGATGCAACTTCCTGCCCCATTTCGTTGGTTTCAATATATTGGGGCGGTGGTGCTGCGGTAACTGCAACTACATTATCGGGCAAAGGCTGAACTTCATTTCCATTTTCATCAGTAAAGGGAGTAAATGTGGCAATAGTAACTTTGGCACCAACTCTAACAGGTGGAGTTAAACTGGGTTGGGGCGCACCTGGATTCTGAATAACTTCCATAAATTGTCTTCCATAAGCAGTATTGAAATAAACATCAATATATTGAGAAATTCCCATCGGGCTGCGATAACCATCTCTGGGCTGCGAGGCTAATGCTTCAGCAGAAAATCCACAAGATAATAAATCAATAGAGCCATTTAAGTTAATAATAGTGGCAATATCTCCTTCTTGCGGTTCTGGTAACTCATCAATTTCTTCAATACCTTGCATAAACTCCTCATAAGATTCTTCATAAGCATCATTAAACGCTGGTCGGAACTCATTGGCAATTCCTGATTCAGCAAAAGCAGCATCACGACCTGGTTTGTAAAGTTTAACTTCATAATCTGTCATCAAATAACACCTCCTACTCCAATAGGAATAACATTTCTGGTTCTCCAATCTTCGGGGACTCCTGTAACTGTGGCAGGAATCAAATTTTTCTGCACACCATATACTAAAGCATCAGTCATATTTTCAAAGATTAAAATATCTCCTGTGACTCCACGATACCAACTCATAGTTTCAGGATTCCATAATGCACAAATGTTTTCAATAGTTTCGGAAAAATCAGCAAGAGCCTGATTGACTCTTTCTCTTAACTCTTCTATTTCTTCAGGGTCACCACTCCAACTACCCTCTACATTGTCAATAGTTTGTTGAGTTTTTTGTGCAATATATTCAGTTGCATCTCTATCTCCTTGATTCGCAGGATTGGCTTGTTCAACTGCTGCTTCCAAATTTTTAACTGCTTGGTCAGCAACTGCCATCATATCTTCGGCTAAATCAGGATTATTTATATCAGCAAACTCACCTGGCATAGTATCTCTCATTCTGGCTTCAGCATCTACGGCTAACTCGTCTAAATCATTAAAGGCAGGAACTTCATCAAGTGCTTGTTGATAGGTGTCCATTCCTTCTGCTCCTGCTTGGGTAGCAGCATCAATGGCTTGTTGAGCCATGTTAATTGCCTCTTGAACTGCTTCTCGGTCTTTGTCATCACCTGGATTAGCCTCTTGACGAGCCTGTATTGCAGATTCGGTGGCTTCCATAGCATTATCGGCAGAACCAATTGGATTATTTGCTTCCATGGCTCTATCTCTGGCATCTTTGGCTTGTTGAGCCAAATCTTGAGCCATAGATGGGGTTTCACCAACTTCTAATTCATTCAAACTCTCACGAGTGCCATCTAACATTTCTTGAACATCTCTATCTAATTGATTTTCATCTAACAATTCTGATAAAGACTCAATGGCTTCATTAGCCGCAGACATGGCTTGGTTACGATTATTAACATCTTCTTGATTATTAGGGTCGGCAGACGCATTGGCTCGCATAGCGTTGGCTACGGCATCGCTTACAGCCTCTAATCCTGCATCTAAATCATTTGCAGCAGCCGCATCACGAGCATTTTGTTGTGCTGATTGACGAGCATTATCAGTTTCATTGGATGAGCCTTCTTGCGCCATTTGAGCATCTCCTTTGGCAGCATCGGCTCCTGCTTGAGCAGCATCTTGTTGTAGTTGAGCATTAGATTCAGATTCGGGAACGAAAGGTGAAGTTGAACCTTCTCCATAGCCTGTTGGTATTCCTGCATCATTAGCCATTTGGTTTTCTTCATTTATTTGGTCTAACATTGCTTGAGCAGCAGCCCTGGTTTCATCATAAGTAGAGGAAGTTAAATCTTCATCATCTGAAGACATTGGCACCCATCTGGGTCTGGTGTCGGGACTTTGTTCCAAATAGTTGAAACTTATGCTAATGGTCATCCCTATTTCATCGTATTCAAAGTCCCAATACTGTCCTTGCATAGATTCTAACATTTCTTCGGCCGTAGCATAGTAAGTTAGATTATCAAAATCAATAGTCATCATGGTAGGTAATGCTTGATAATAATTAGTTCCTTGTGAGCCAAATAACCTTCGCAATTCATCAAAAGTCATAATAACTGGTGGCTCAATATCTTCAGCATACAAGGCATGAACCCAAATTCCTGTGGAGGGAGCCGATGGACCTGAATATAATTCTCCAGTTCCTACATTAGTCCACAACCAAGATTGGCCTGATTCGGGAGTTGAACTTGAATTGGATAAGTCTGGCATTTGTTCGTTGGGATTTTGCTGATTGGGACCTGGATTTGGCATATTTGTGTTTGAAGGTGGACCCTCGCCTGGTCCATCGCCTGGTGTATCACTTGGTTGGTCAGGTTGGTCAGGAGATGGTGGGTTTGTTGGGTCTGGACTTGGACTTGGACTTGGGCCTGGAGGCACATCGCTTATGTCATCTTCATCTTCTTCCATAAAGTCATCTGGATTTGTTGGGTCTGGAGATTCCCTAAGTTCATCAATTAACTGTTGTAATTCATCATCACTTAAGTTTTCAAAAGGTCTTGGTGCAGAGGATGATTCACCACCAGTCATATCATCATTACCGAATGGCAATTCTTCATCGGCGGGAGATGGGTCTTGAGGTGGCATATCCATAAAGTCATCTGGATTCATACTTGGCTCATCAGTTTGTGGACCGAAAGGAGATGAGTCATCAAAAATGTCATCATAATTATCTGGTAAATCTGTGGGTTGGGTATTAGTTGGGCCTGAAACATCGGAATCATCCATAAAGTCATCAGGATTCATAGGGCCTGATGTGTCATCAGAGGGTGATTGGCCCTCTCTTTGCGCTTGCTCTTCTAATAACTGGTCTAAAAGTGAATCTTGAGGAGGAGATTGCTCGGAACCTCCCGATGCCTCTCCACTTTCGCTACTTGGTGTGGGTTGGTTTGAACTTGGTGGTGCTTCTCCTTGTGATTCACCATCTCCTTCTGAACCTTCTCCCTCACCTTGTCCCTGTCCTGCACCTTGACCTGATGATTCACCTCCCCCGCTTCCACTTGATGAGCCTGAACCTTGTCCCGAACCTTCGCCTTCTCCTTGACCTTCTCCATCACCAGAGCCTTGACCTTCTCCTGATGATTCTCCACTTCCAGAGCCTTGTGATTCTCCTGCTTCACCTTGTCCTTGTCCAGAAGCATCTCCTTGAGAGTCACCCTGTCCTTGTGATTGTGATTCACCTTGTCCTTGTCCTGATTCTCCTGATTCTTGCGAATCTCCTGAATCCATTTGATTTTGACCTGAACCTGATAATGTGCCTGATTCGGTTTGAGTAGGGCCTTGTCCTTTTTGACCCTTTGGAATACCTGCGGCACAAGCAGCACATGGTTCTTCTTCACTTGGTTCTCCTGGCTCACCTGGTTCACCTGGTTCACCTGGTTGTGGCTCATCATCGCTACAAGTATGCTCTAAACCTTCATCCTTACTTTCTGGAGGGGCTGGGAAGGGTCTAATTTGTTCATCTTGTCCACCTCTACCATCTCCGTCTTGACTTCCTGAACCATCTCCGCCGCCTCCGCCGCCTCTTCCTCCTGCTCCACCACTACGCTGCAAATCTTCTTCACGAGTGATTTCTACTTGAGAGGTTCCAGATGCGCTAACAACAGCATAATCTAATTGATAGTTAAAAGTGTCTGTGCTGGTGTAATTGAAATTCTGTCCATCACTATCAATCTGTATATATGGGACATTGGCTCTGATAAATTCAATCATAAAGTAATAATTACCAGCCGCTTCTACATTAACTTCTAATTCATCAATATCATAAAGTTCGGTGTTATTGTTATAGAGAGTTCCCCCTAATGCTTCTTGAATGTTTGTTAATGTCATTAAACCATATTCTGGATGAAGCACAACGGGTCTGATATTTCTATCAGTAGGAGGAATTGCCACATTTTCTGTTAAACCTGTGACAATGTTAATACCTACTACAACATCTTCATCTGCAACTGGCATATCATATCATTGGTTTGCTTGTTATTTAAGATTGTCTATGTATTCTTATATTATATGTGTGTATATGTGTGCGATATTGCTACTTTTGAGGGCGAAATGCTTTATCTTATATAGGTCCTGTAACAACCATATATTACAGCCGAAAAAGGCACTAAAAAAATGGAGAATGATTAAGATGGCAAAAAATAATAACGAAAATGATGTAGCAAGTTTCTTGACTGAACTAAAGGACATGGCACCAGAGCGACCTGCTCGCCAACTGGTGAACTACGAGTCCTACAAACCAGAATACGATTTGGTTCACAAGGGATATGTTCTTGAAGGATACACCGAAGGTATTGAATCACCACTTGGTTCAGTTAGCACCGCAGTTCGCATGGTTGCACCTGGAAATGACAACGAACCTGCTGCTGGTCGCAGAATCACAGTTTGGCTCTCTTCTTACGAGCAAAACGACTTCCAACGCTTCCTCACACAGCAAGTTGATGCAGAAGAAGGCCGCAGCCTTCCTGTAACCATTGACTTCCTACGCCGATTGGAAACTTCACAGAAGACTGGTCGTGACTACAAGCAATTCTTCGCTATCTTCCGTGGCGATGCTGACCGTGACGCACTACCTGATGTCCACGAAGACCAACTCAAGGCAGATACACCAGCAACAGAGTGAGTCCGTAAGGGCCACTTGCTACTTGCTTGATGCAAAGTGCCGTAAGGCTATCTGTCCTAAGACCCTCAATGAAGGCCAATACGAACCTCTAATGGTTCGGCTGGAGGGGGTCTGGGATAGTATCGCTAATATAGGTCATCGCATCATTGGAGGTTGGAGGTATGCTTTTTGACTGTTCCTGTTCCAATATCACGCTTTGTGGATGGTTGCATTGAAGACTACTCTGACTTGAACTTATCTGTGGAAGGAATCTACACTTCTAAAATTGGTAATGAATGGTGCTACGGAAGTGGCATCTGTATCAAAATGGAAGACGGTCCTTTAGACCGTAGGAAACCAAATGCAGACCAAACTGGTTTATGGTTCACTATTTCTGATGGTGATTATTCTATTGACTGTTTGGCGCATAATGGGTCCGAAAGATTTCCCGAAGGTATGGACAACAGCAAACTAACTCAAGTTATGATGACTCTTACCGAGTCTATCAAAGACGGCAAATACATCTGCGTTGAAGGATGTTATCAAGTCGTAGGCAAAGAGAAGGTATTCTTAGTCCGTCATGTGACCTCATATGACAACCTATCGGATTCACAAATGAGTGAAAGTCAGTTTAACGAGTTCAAAGAATTGTGTGAACAACATGATACTTCACCCTTAGAATTGATGAAGTTAGATGAAACTCTATGGTCGGAATTATATGCACCTAACACCTTGAAAGAGGCTGTTATGCTTTATTGCTTGAATCCACAAAATAAACAAGACTTGTTGCACATAGGTTTAGTTACATCTATGGGAGAAGGCAAAGACCACTTGATAGACCATGTAATTGCTCCACTTGTCCCTGTCGGGGTAGCAGGTTCGGGTAAAATGTCCACTATTGCAGGACTGTTTGGTGCTATGAGTGGTGATGACCTTAACGCTATTGAATTGGGACTAATCCCTAAATACAATCGTGAGCGTATCGCAGTATCTGAATTTCAGACATGGGATGATTCCGTTTTTGGAGAACTTATGAATGTGATGGCGAATGGTAAGTTTGATATGCAGAAGGGTCAATTGGATATTACTCGTCCTGGTTGCGCCAATATGATGTTCTTAGGAAATCCACCAAGACATTATACAGGAACCGAGGCGGAAGGTGGTGTCCATAAGAAAACCGATATGTTAGAATCCTTTGGACAATATACTTATCAAATTCTTAGTCGTCTAACTCTTATCTTTACGCAAATGAGCCTTAGTGGTGCAGATGCAGAAGGGTTAATTGAAAATAAAATCATGGACTCTATGAGTGGAAAATTCGGCGGAAATGGGGTCAAAGAAGAATTAAAGAAATGGCGCAGTTTCTTCCGAGAATACTTGAGATATGTATCGGCGCAGAATCCTGATTATGAGAAAAACCGAGAGTTTATTCAATCTTGTTTTCATGGATACATTAAATCGTTGCCTGAATTTGTAGAAATCTTCTTGGCTCGTAGTAGCAAGGACATGAGAAAGTTCCAAGAATTTGTGAATCTATGCAAAGCCTATGCTCGCTTAGATGGCTCGGCAGAAGTTACGGAAGGACATATTGCTCAAGCCACAGATATATTCTTGATTTCACTACGAACTCTCAAAGAGGACTTCCCATTAGACGAAATGGCTGCGGGTGTTAATCCTCGTATCCTCAAATTGTATGATAGTTTAACGAAAGTTATTGAAGACACAGGTTCATTAGACCTAAACACCATCCGAGCGATGCTACCCAATTCGGTGCGTTTGAAAGATGAGGACTTAGAAACTATGGTGCGAGCAGGATATATCAATGTGAATACTGATGAAAACGATGATACCTTTATTATGTTGATTAAATCACCTACTACGGCATAGTTTCAAATAGATGATAGGAGAATGATAAGTTATGGTTTTAACGGAGGCTGCGTCTAATCGTGCGGCCATGGCTATATTACGGGTGCTTTCATTAGGAGAGAGTTTCTCGGCAGCCGCAAAAGCCGTAGGCACTACACGCCGAACCATGCTTAATTATGTGAGAGAAAATAGCGTTCCGATTCAACGAATGAACAATGGTCGTTGGGAAGTTATCAAAACCGCTTCACAAAAAGTTCCTGAATTATTGGAGTTGATGTATGAGGGCGAATCGGCTACCAGAGCCTGTCGTCAATTAAATACCACAGTTAGAACTATGTCTTCACAAATGTTGCCAGATAATGCGGGAGTAATGCTACCAGTTATTATCAAGGAAGGCAACTCTTGGACTCCAAATTTTGTTGGAGTCCGAGAATACAGTTTGACTCTTCATGGACAACTGTTAGGTTTCAATGATAGTGTGCAAGGTCGTGGACAATTAGCAGGACCAGATGCTAATCAAGATGAGGCTGACAACGAATATGCAGATATTTGGTGGCAAGTGGATTTCAATAACTTTCAGTCGGCACTTCCGATTGATAGGGTGGGTTTATTTTGGCAACCTGAAATTATGAGATTTCTTCGCAATACTTTGGAATTACCTTTAGTTAGCAATTCGGTTTTAGCCAACCGATTTTTAAGCAATATCAATGTAGCCAACAATGCAGTATCTAATGATAGGGTAGATTCATCTAATGAAATGACTTTAACAGTTTTAGAAGAGTTTTTAGAAAGATACGATATTAGGATGAGTCCTGATTCAACCATTGGAGTAGAACCCTCAAGAGGATTAAGTGCTCCGATTCAATTTATTTCTGTGGCTGATATGGTGGCTGATTCGCTCCGAACTGCGCCTGGATTGTGGCAAGTTATGTTCTTAACTAACGCCAATTTAGAGGCATATCCGATTCCTGTTGATTTTGAATACAACTTGTTAGAGGAGTGAATTTTTCAATTGGATTTTTAATTTTTTCGGATAGATTAAGCACTAAGAAGATTGAAATAGTATAAAGGATTAACAGATATTAGGAGATAAAACTCATGGAAATTGAAACAGCACAAATTGGAATCGCATTGGCATCATATGTGGCAGGTATCGCCAGCAATTGGTGGTGGCAGAATCGTAAGAAAGTTCTTGGAACTATTGAAGAAACACTTGAAGATAAAATTGAAGAACTAACAGGTTTGGATGTTGAATTGGGTGAGGTAGTGGAGGAACTTGCTTCTTCCGCAGAAGAAATTGCTACTGATGCAGTAGAAGCCGCAGAATCTGGTGCTTCTTTGGAAGAAATTAAAGATACACTTGTGGAATCGGCACAAGAGGAAGCATTTGAGATGGTAGAAGAACTATCGGCTCTTAAGGTTGCAGAACTTCGTGAGCGTTTAGAAGCAGTTGGGCTACCTGTCAAGGGTAAAAAGGCTGAACTAATTACTCGTTTGGCCGAATATCTATCTGAAGAAGAATGATTAAGTTAAAATAGCGGCAACGCTAAGTTATCTGTATGGCTTATTACTATTCCATTCCGATAGAGGAAATGGAGGAAGAATTAGAATCATTACGGTTCTATCCAGTCAATTTGGTTTTTCGCAATAAGCCAGTCAAAGAATGGGTTTATGAACGCAAACTGCCTCGCTCTCCTAATCATTTTGTAAGGATTTACACAGGCATTCAACGCTATGGGCAATCCGCAGGTGAATCTCGTAAAGCGGGCAAAGATGCTATCAGAATTCAAGTAATTTACCGAGATGCTAAAGGAGAAACTTTGGTATCACAAACTAAAAGAGTTCACCGAGTTGGTGGGTGGAGAAAAAACCTTCATAAAAGAATGGATGAAGTCGCCACAGAATTGCCCCAAGTGGAGTTTGATAGTCGGGGCGAACCTATGACTCTACGCAAAAAAGGCAAGAATCAATTTTGGGGTAGTAGAGATTATCCCAAATTTAAGGAAACTAAACCCTTCCGAGCAGAAGAAATTAGATGTTGTAAAGAATGTGATAAAACCACAGGATTAACTACGATTCAAACAGGAACTTATTGTTATGATTGTTTGCCAATCAATTTAGGTGCTGAACCCTTTCAGAAATTTGAAGGCGAAATGGAAGAATATGCACCTAATGAAACTGATGATGGTTTTACTTCTATGTCCAATTTGGCTTACATCACTTTACCAGATTATGACGAATCTTATTATTGGATTTCTGAAGACGAAAACTCACGGGCTACGGTTGCTTTTGACCCAGAAAATGAAGTCATTCTCATCCCTAATTTTGAAGTCTCCTTGCGTGTGCGAGGTCAAAACATGGCTTCGGAATACTTAGGTGAAATGATTGATGACTTACATTCTGATTTTGGTTATTATCCAGTTCAGGTCAGTGATGTGGACAATCATGCTATTGGTTTTTGGGAAAAAATGCAAAGTCAAGGTTTGATTGATGGTTGGTCAAAAGGTAGTTTCGCTGCGGAAGATAGGTTGGACTATCGGGATTATCTCAATGATTTACGAAGTTATCCAGAACTTAAAAACCTTAGTGATGAGCAACTGTTGGCAAGAGGTATTGATTGTTTAGCCTTACAAACAGCCAATCAGGAAACTTTTGCTGCTGAAGATAAAATTCCCATTATTGACCTTAACTCAAAAAAAGAAATTGAAGAATATGGGTTGTTTAGACCATACGAACCAAATCCACCTCGTAAAGAGGAATTGTTGCGTGAATCATTAACTGATGCACCCGAAAACAATAATCTATTTCGCATCACTTGTGATGGTGTGTATGCAGTAAGAACCATTTATGGCCCTTCTAAAATAATTTTTGGAAGGAATATGTTGGCCTCTAACAAAATATCTTTCAATCAATCCATGCAGAGCAATCTATCAGGAGTATGGGGGCTAATGGGATTACCCAGACATAATAGCGGAGTAGTAAGTGCATTTGGGCCTCTTAAAAACATAGAGAAAATGCCTCAATTCTCGGAGAAACCCGTTTGGGGAGGGGGAAGAAGTGGGATGACTCCTAACAAAATTATTATCAATATGAAAGGGCTGGTTTTTGCTTACGACATCGTGCATCGGGAGGTTGAGTTTTATGGTGGGGTGCCACAATCAAGCATTGTATCAGAAGAAATCTCGCCTGAATGGGTCAATACGCAGGATTATGCTCATCCATACTATGGTCAAAACATTAGGGAAGGGGTCAAAGATTACAACGAAATCATTCGTTACAACTGGAGAGGCAGCAAATTATTCAGGCTTCAACAAGGGATTCAAGGTCAAAGGCTACCTGTGCCTGATGAAGAATACATTGAGCATTGGAATCAATTCGCTGCTGAAGATAACTATGATGCTACTTACGGCAAAGCCCAAGCCAAGATTCGCAGAAAATTAAAGAATAAAATTAAGAAACAGGCGACAATGGGGACTAAAGCGGGTCAATGGTCGGCTCGTAAGTCCCAAGAATTGAAACGACAATACGAGGCTGCTTGTGATAAAAAAGGTTTGAATCCGTATAAGGGTAAGAAAACTAAATCGCAAGATAATCTTAGTAAATGGAGCAAACAAAAGTGGGGAACTGCTTCAGGAAAGAAGTCATCTACTACTGGTGAACCATATTTCCCTGCTAAAGCCATAACAGCATTAAAAAAGAAAGACTTATACTCCAAAGCCAAGCGACAAAAGGCTAAAGCCACACGAGCAGGAAAGCAGAACGCTCGTTATAGTGATGACATCCGAAAAGTAGTAGCACAATATCGGGCAGAAGGTGAAGATGAACTTATTGCAGATTTCAAAAACATGAGTAAAAAAGAAAGAGATGCTTATGCCCCTGATAATTGGAAGATAGAAATGTATTGGGCGGCCGATGGTTCAACTTATATTTTAAGACGAATCTTCAAACCTGAAAGTTATGGTGCGGTAGTTGATTTAATAGATGAGATAAATGTTATTGCAGCAGAACTTGACCATCATGCTTTGATAACTTTTGATAAAGAACGAGTTATGGTTCAGTTGTGGACTCACGATGTTCACAACATTACAGAATTAGATATTGCTTTTGCTGAATTGTTAAATCAATTCGCCGATAAATGGGAACTTAATGCGGAATCTCCTGAATGGGATGATATTGATTGGAAAACAGATAAGCCTCCTGCCAAAGAACATGAAGATTGGGGCGATGATGTAGAGTGGGATGCTGAAGATGAAGAAATTACTATGAGAGAATTTGACGACACAACTGCGGAAGATTTCATAGATGATTCTGATGATAGAATCGTTTTGATGCTGCGTAAAAAGTCAAAGATAAATCGTTATGGAGATATTGGCTGTCCTGTGTGTGGTAGTATTGGATTATTTAGTGAGGAAATAATTGCGAAAGGTAAGAAATGGTATTGTTATGGCTGTTTGTATGAGGACAAAGAAGAAACTATCAAAGGAAAGGGCGATATTACTTTAGAAAAATATGGCTTAGAAATTACTTGTCCGATTTGTAAGAAAGCAGTTAAAGCATTTAATAATGATTCTATGTTGCGACACATTAAAAAATGTGGGGTGCCAAAGTGAATCTGATAAATTGGATTAGACAACCTGCATTGTTGTGGAGTTTCTCTACAAAAAAGGTTGGTTTGGCTCGTGATTTATTTTATGCTCCCTCTCGTGAACACGCTCAAGCCACAATTATACACCACATGAATATGATATTTGGTGATGATTTAGGAGGGTTAATGTGGGAATCTGAAGAAGAAAATGATTATGATGTGTTAAAGGACATTGTGAGAGATAGCGATGGAGAGATATTAGAGGTTGAAGAGCACGGCTACCTAAAATTAGTAAATGATAAAATCAAAACCATAGATGAAGTAATGGATAATTATGTGGAACTATCGGAAGAAGAAAAGCAAAGGAAACAAAAACGCATAGATGAGTATATTAAGAAAATGACAGGAGGCAAATCTAACTCCGACCCTGAAGATTATTATGGCTATAATCCTCCCAATAGAAATCCATTTACTCCGAACCGAAATTATCCTAACTTTAATGAAAATCAATTTGAGGAATAAGGATTAGTTAAATAGGTGATGCAACTACTAAAAGGCATGACTCGCTGGACGCATGATGATTATATCAATCGTCTTAAAGCAGATTGTGATGTGGCCTATGAAATCGCTGAAATGGCTCGCAGTAAAGGATTTGACCCCAGACTTTCCGTAGAGATTCCTCAAGCCTTTGATTTAGCAGACCGTTGCCAAAAACTATTGGAATTTTTAGATGGTAGAAATACGGCAGAACAAATTCGTGCCTTGACTTTAGAACACGACGGAAATCGGGAAATGGTTGCCTTAGATATGGCTAAAATTGTTACGGCGGAATCTTTTTTATATGGCAAGAAAATTAAATGCGACAATTGTGATGGAAGCGGTAGTGTAAAAATCAATAATCGTAACCGAAGTTGCGACCCTTGTTCGGGAATGGGTATTATTGTAGAATACTCGGATGATATTACAACTGATTGGAAGGAAACCATGAAGTTATTTGCGGAAAATCCCCGTAAGATTAAAGATAAAGTATTTGCAGCACTTTGTATGTATCATGGCATCTGTGCAGGATTAGCCATTCTAACTGAAGGAATCTTAGTGGCTCCGTTGGAAGGTGTGGTAAGTTGTCGTATTGTGGAAAACCCTGATAAGTCGCAATCCTTAGCCATTAACTATGCAGGGCCTATTCGTAGCGCAGGAGGCACAGGACAGGCTTTATCGGTGCTTATTGGCGATATTCTAAGGCGTGAGTTTAACTTAGTGCCTCCACAAATCTCATTTGAAGAAGCAGAACGCTACAAAGAAGAAGTATCAAAGTATAGTCGTGGACTACAATACCGACCTTCTAACCCTCAATTGGAAATTATCGCTTATAACTGTCCTGTTTATATTGATGGAGAAGGCGTGGGGGGAGAGGTAACTGGTCAGCGTGATTTGCCCAGAGTAAATACTAACAAGGTCAGAGAAGGAATGTTGTTGGTTATGTGTGAAGGTTTGGTGCTGAAAGCCCCTAAAATCTTGAAATATACCGAAGCATTAGGTTTTGAAGAGTGGAATTGGCTCAAAGATTTTACTCAAAATAAATCAGGAGATACAGATAACAGCATCAAGCCGTCTGAAAAATTTATTAGTGATATTTTGGCAGGTCGTCCTATTTTTGGAGGGCCGATGGAAAAAGGTGGATTTAGATTGCGATATGGGCGTAGCCGATTAGCAGGATTAGCCACTACCTCTATTCACCCTGCTTCTATGCAAGCGTTGGGTGCGTTTTTGATTATTGGAACACAAATGAAATATGAAAGACCTGGAAAGGCAACCGTAGTTACGCCTTGCGATACTATTGAAGGACCTTATGTAGAATTTTTAGATGGCTCGGCTCGTAGAATTCATGATAGAAATGAAATTTCTGATGTGGCTCCAACCGATATTGATTGGAATCTCAAAAAGATTTGGGATTTAGGCGAGTTATTAGTGCCTGTGGGTGAATTCTTAGAAAATAACCATCCTTTAGCCCCAAGTCCTTATGTTCACGAGTGGCATGAACAGGTTTTATCCGAAAATAACCTGAATTATCCCAATAATTTTAAGGAAGCCTTAGAACAATCCAAGTCGGGAATACCTATGGCTCCTGAATATGTGGCTCATTTTGGAGATATAACTGCTCAAGAGTTGTTTAATTTGATGGATAACAGCACAATTTCAAGTTGTGGAAGCAAAGCCACAGTAAAAATGGCTTATCGTGATATAGCCAAACAATTGTGTATTGACATTGATGCTGAAGGAGTTATTTCGGGAGATAAATCAAATGTTGTGCTTAATAATTTATCCAAAATTAAAACCATGCTCAAAATTAACTTAGATATTTATGAGTCAGGATTGGAACTTATTCAAGCGATGGCAGATTATGAAATTAAGAATCCTGTATCTATCCGAATCGGAGGTCGTATGGGAAAACCTGAAGGTTCTAAGTTGCGTGAAATGAAACCTGCAATTCATTGTAATTATCCTGTGGGATTCAATGTAGGCTCTACTCGTTTGATGCGAAGTGCCGCAGATAATAATGACCCTACTGAAATAGGCATCCGAATGTGTGATGAATGCGATACCGAAACTATTTGGTGTGTTTGTTGCGGTAAAGAAACCAGATTTGTAGGAGTTAAGCAAGAGAAACTCAATACTGCAATTCTTTATGATGAATCTTTAGAAAAAGCAGGTATCTCCGATGGTAAAATCAAAGGAGTAAAAGGCGTTACTTCTAAAGAGAAAACTCCTGAACATCCAATGAAGGGTGTAACTCGCTTCAAACATGGCATTTCTACCTTCCGAGATGGAACAATTCGTTTTGATATGGTAGATATTACCATGACTCACTTCCGACCACGAGAAATTGGTATGACGGTGGAACAAGCGCAAGAGTTAGGCTATGAAGCCAAAACTATTGATGACATTTGTGAACTACGGCCTCAAGATGTGGTATTGCCCTTAAATTGTAGTGAGAAAATCTTGGCTACGGCAAATTATATGGATGACTTATTGGAAAATCTCTATGGTATGGAGGCTCATTATAATTGTGAAACTATCAATGATTTAATCGGACATTATATTATGGGAATTGCCCCGCACACCAGCGGTGCTATTTTATCTCGTATTATTGGATTCGCTAATATCAAAGGACATTATGGACATCCTTTCTTCCATGCGGCTAAAAGACGAAATTGCGATGGCGATATTGATGCTATTTTGTTGTTGTTAGATGGTTTGATTAACTTTAGCAAAAGATTCTTACCTGGTCATCGTGGAGGGTTGATGGATGCTCCACTTATTTTGACTACTAAAATTGTTCCTTCTGAAATAGATAAGGAAGCCTTGAATGTAGAGATTGTGGACCACTATCCAATTGAATTTTATGAATTAACTCATTCCGACACACCTCCTGATGCTAAAGAGGCTCTTAAGGTGGGTATAACTATCGTAGAAACGGTCTTAGGCACTCCTTTACAGTATGAGGGGCAACTCTTTACCCACGACACCACAGATTGCTCTGAAGGGCCTCCTAACAACCCTTACAACACCTTAGATTCTATGCGTGAGAAAACTATGGCTCAATTTGCTTTGGGAGAGTGTTTAGAGTCGGTAGATAACCAAGACCAATCTTCTCGGTTGATTCAAAGACATTTGATTCGGGATATGAGAGGTAATCTTCGTGCGTTTGGACAACAAAAGGTTAGATGTCCTAAGTGTGGTGCATCATATCGCCGACCTCCGCTTTCGGGTCGTTGCATGACTATTTTAGAATCTAAAGAAAACCCATTTAGCGGGGAAATGGAAGACATACTTTGTGATGGAAGACTTATCCTTACTGTAACGCATGGTTCGGTGTCCAAATATGATGGTTTAATGGCAGAATTGGTGAGTAACTTCGGAGCAGATGAATATACTGAAGGCTTGTATGAACAAGTATCAAAATGGGTGCGTGAAACCTTTGAAGATAAAACCATTAAATCTCAAAGTAGGCTCATTGATAATTAACCAAACATGGAATCATTATCTGGAGCAATTGGAGGCAACTCTTTGGTTTCTTTGAGTGCTAACTGCAATTCTACTAAGTTTTTCAGTAGTTTTTTGATTTCGGCTATGTCAGATTGCACCACATCGTTGATTTCTAACACATCAACTAATTTAGTGTGAACATCCATTAAAGTTGGGAGTTCATCAGGAACTTCTGACATGATATATATTAAGTGCGCTTGCTATATCAATCTACCCATAACTTAAAATAGCGGCAGCAATAAGAAGAGATTATGATTGATTCACAAAGTTTATTCCGATGGGGCGCTGGTTTCCTGATTGGCACAGGTTTTATTGACTTTTTCCGTTTTGGAACTTTCAAATTACAAACTGATGATTGGCTTTCGGTAGGAATGGCAAGTGCAGGATTAACTATGGTAACCTTAGCAGCAATAGATTTGACTTTAGATAAAAAAATGTTAAAGTTAAGTGCTCCTTCCGATTATGAAAACATTTATTTAGAAAATGATGTAGATGTAGCAGTTATTGATGAAATGGCTGGATTGGGCGTAGATTATTAGGTGAGATTAAATGGCACTTCCACGACCTATCAATTGGTTACGAGAACCATCTGTGGATTCAGAACAAATAGAAGCGGTGCAACAGGCTGCTTTAGGAGTTAAATCAGCATTAGAAACGGCTCAACAAGAATTGGCGCAAATGGAATCAGATAATGCAGAACAAGTTCAGAACCTTAATCGTAGTTTAAGCGAAGCCATGAGTAATATCATCGGGCAATCAGGTGGAGCACCTTCACGAATTTTTATTGTGTATCAATGGTGGGGATTTGTAGAGGATGTGGCATCAATGTTTGAAGAGCAAGATGATTCAGAAGAGGGACAGCAAATGGCCTCCAGACTTAGAGGAGAAAGATACCAAGCCATTCCATTTAGAAGTGCAGAATTAGCGGCTGCTTATCTCAATAATAAAATAGAGTTATTAGAAAGCATAGCCAATACAGGATTTTACCTTAGACCTGAACAAGATGAAGATACTCCTGATGATGTGTTAGCCAGAATTACTTTACGAGATGCAGATAATAACCACATTGGTTATAACGAACTAAAGTTTTGGCAATATAATCCTAACCAAGCCATTCCTGAAGAGGCTGGCGGTGGCACAGGCGATTGGATTTAATCTTGGGACTCTTCCGAAGCGACTGGAATATGATGTTCAGCCAACTTAAGAATTAAGTTGTTGGTAATTAAAACGGTTTCTACTCCTTGAATCGGAAATCGGTCTAACATATGATAAATAAAGTTAATTTCTGAAATTGTTAATTCAATTTTCTTGGTGTCACCATGATTAGTAATAATCTCGTCAGGCATAATAACTTTATGTTATTCTTTCTATTTAACTCTAATCACTCACCAGAATTAACCAGCCTAAGTTGGAACTCAGCGTTCTCCAAAGCGACGGGAGTATCTGGGTCCAATTGTGAGGTGAAAAGCATATTGACTCGGAAGGTAAGTATAAACTCATCACCTGGTTCTCGTATTCTTTCCATAATTTCTGGAACTATATACAGAGTTCCTGTGGCTTCTTCTGGTGCTCCCCCCATCGCTTCTACGGCTTGTTGAAGATTAAACTTAAAGTTATCGCCATCTCGGAGTGTAACTGGTTCAGGAAGGGCTGCGGCTGTGGCTTTAGTAAAAATACCTGTGGCGTTTGGTCTAAGTTCGGATGGTTCTGCCGCTGGTCCCAAACAAGAAAGTGGAGTTTCTTTTTCTCCAAAAACTTGAACATCAATAACAGTTATGCCCTCAGTTGAGGCTAATGCGGCGTTGTTATTAACTCCGAAATTTAAGTTGATGCCCACCTCTTCGCTTAGAAGTTGTGCTTCACCAATGTTCATTCTCAAGCGAGAATTATCTCCGTAACGATTTACTCCGCCTACACGCTCTATATTAAATGCTAACATAGAATTTTTTACTAATCGGGCAGGGTCAGCGATAAAAGTTGAAAATGCTGGTGGAAACGGAGGTCTATTTGCATTAAATGATACTGTCGTAGGCCCTTGAAAGGGATTATTGGAAGTGGGCTTATACTTGGTTTTTCGGGGTGTGGAAATTCCTATTTTGGACATAATATAACCTCACACTACTGTAACATTTCCAAATACGAAAAATGAGCCTGGGGTAATACAGTAAATAGTAAATGATTCATTGAGAGGGCAAGTAAATCCTGTTCCTGTGGCTCCGCCTCCTGTTACTGCTGTAACTACTCCTCCATCTACCGCACAGGTTACTGGGAGGGATGTGCATAAAAAGGTGGCTGTGGCTCCAGCAACTGCTGGAGTTCCACTTGCATAAGGGCCAAGAGTATAAGTATCTCCTGATAGTTCTTGAACTGCACCATAGACACTCAAAACAGGGTCGGCTAAATCTGCACCCGCAGCAATAGCAGCATTCAATCTCTGACCTGCGATTTGTGAAGAGTAACCTCGTGTGGCTACGAAATTACCACGAGTTCCATCACCAGGCGTGAAATCGGCAGTAACATTTCCTTCTGTTGCTCCAATGTTTCCATCTAATGCGGTAACATCACCTGTGGTTGCTGTAACTCCTGTTCCTGCTGTGACTGTGGTAGTTGCGCTGACGCTTGTTCCTGCTGTAACTGTGGTTCCTGCTCCTATGGAGGTATTAGCAGTAACGGCTCCTGTGGCTCCACCTGCACTAATTGGTCCGTTAGTAGTAGAAACTCCTGTGCCACCTGTGACTGTGGTTCCTGCACTTACTGTGGTTCCTGCGGCAATAGATGTAGTAGTAGTTAATGCACCAGTTCCTGTAATCTTCATTACTTCACTCGCAGCCGCCCCGTTGTAGTTCTTAAAGACCATATCATATCGGGTATTTCCAGCAGTAGTTCCTGCGGCAGATACGGATTCAATAATAGAGCCTACATAATTAGTTCCTGCTTGAGCAGGGCCTTCGGATTCAAATTCTAATCCTACTCCTAATCCAACTGCGGGGGTGCCAGATGATGTTTCATGAGTTATTCGGACAGGATAGGCTGCTGCGTTAGTTAGAGCCGTTGGTTTGACGACATGAAGTGGAGCATCAACATCTGCTGCGTCTGTGCCTGTGTTGATACCTTGTCTGATTTCGCCTGTGTTATTGGCAGAAAATACGCTAAAAATCTGTGTTCCTGCTGTGTCTTTTAATCGGATTTTGTAATCATAGCCATTGATTTGACTATCATTCCAAAAGGCTGCACCATCTTGCATCAACTTAAAGGCATCGGCTCCACCATTTTGAAACATTATTCCTTCATAAGTAGTGCCATCTCCATTAAGTGTTAAGGCGGAAGTGGCATTTGGATTGGCTGCACCAATACCAACATGGCCTATCTCATCAACTACGAAGGGGGTTGATACTGACCCTCCTGTAATAGTCACTCTCAGGAAATCTGCTGTTCCTCCTGATGCACCAGTTATTTCAAATGTGGTAGTATCATAAGTTAAATTTGCACTTCCTCCGATAGTGTCGGCTCCTGTGCCAAAGGCTACTTGATTAACAGCAATAGTTCCTCCAATCCCTCCAGTGGATGCTGCCCAAGAAGGGACACCTGCTGCAAGAGTTAGAACTTCGCCATCGGCTCCAGCCGTTAATTTGGCTAAGGTATTGGCTGCGGAAGCATAAATTATATCTCCTTGAGCATAGGTGTTAAAAGATGTTCCTCCATTTGTGGCTACTAAAGTTCCTGCCACAGTTACTGCTCCGCCAGTTGCAGCAGCAGGAGTTAAGCCAGTAGAGCCAAATCCAATAGTGGTTACGCCACCACCTCCGCCTCCACCTGTGGCAATTACGGCGATATTGGGGCTTGCACCAGGAGTTAAAGTTCCATTAGAAACTTCAATAATATCTATGCCAAATAAATCGGTTGCTAAATCAATGGTTCTAACTTCTAAACCGCTTGCACCGCCCGTTCCTGTGTATGTGTTAGACATCTGTATCACCTATGGGTTAGCAACCAAGTTGCATCAGACTCCACCCTCCATACCTTGACGGTTGGTATCAGTAAATCCGTTTTGTTGTTCGCTCCATCCTACAAAGGCTGCTTGAACATTGCCAGTAAGTGTATCTACTCCTGCTCCGCCTCCGCCATCAACATTGATGACTCGGAAAACTATTTGCTTTTCACAAACTAATGGAATTTCAAAAGACCACATTTGGTTTGGAGGTGTGACCGCAGCCCATTGGAAGTTATTCCAAGAAAATGATAGTTCTCCATCAACCCAGATTTGGTATAGGGCTGTGGCTGCTCCATTTAAGGTTGGAAGGGTGTGTCCAAACTTAGCAATTAAATAGAGTTCATTTTTACGACCAGCGGCTGTGTTTCGTGGGTTTCCAGCAGTAACTACACCTGTGGCTAATCCACCAGCAGAAGTTCCGCCAAATGATATTCCTGTGCTTGCGGGAGTAAAGCCTCCTCCTCCGACAGCAGTTGAGGCTGTGGTTGGGAGCGTAGGTGGGGTAGTAAATGGTAAACTGGAAGCACAGGGTTGTAAAGCAGTTCCAGCAGGTGAACCCGCAGGTGCTGACCAAGTTTGTGTTCCTAAGATATTGTCGTCATTAGCATTGATAACAATTAAATCAACAAATTGTCCTGAATCCAAGAAATTGGAAGTGGCTGCACCACCAGGTTGCAGAATAGTAGTTAAATTGACATTTTGACGCTGAATCAAGTTGGATGAATCAGATTTTGGAACTAAATGCCACGGATAGGCTTTACTATCCACATTGTTAGGGTGTAGGTTAAGATTTTCTATGGAAGGGCGAACTGGCCTCTTAAATGTGCCAGGGTCAATTCCTGCTCTTTGAGGTTGGGTTGCTACTGAAGTTTCAGTAGAATAACTGGAATATGGGACAGGGGAAGCATTAACCGCATCTCCTTTGAGAGAATAACTGGTTTGAAAGGCTTTTTTCCGATAAGCCCGCTTGGAGTTACGGATATTTTCGTTGGTATCACCATCTGACATAAAATGACCTCATACTTAGTTTGATGTTTCGTATATTTAAGTTTAATCTCGCTTAGTTCTCTTATCTTGATGCACGGTTTTTGGCGCATCAGGCTTTTTAAGTTTGGCTTGTTGATTTCGCCAGTAGGTTTGTGATTGTTGCAGATACCACTCCCAATCGGTTGTGTCCAAGCCACGAGAGAGCAATAACTGTCGTCTAAACCATTCTACATTATCTACGGTAACTTCAATTCCTAATTGGATTAACTTTTCACAAATCAAAGAATCTGAACCGCTAAATTCCCAATAGGTCACATAAACTTGAGCAAAACATCGGTTATCCACATATGGATAGTTTGCTATATCGGGAAGTTGGTTAGTCATCACATATCTAACATCCCAAGTTTCAAAAGGTTTAACATAAATGTTAGGCTCTAATAAGTAGCCGTAATTTGACTCAATGTTCTTCGGAAATGGAGATGCATCTCCAGAAATGCCCCATGATTTAATATCTTCAGGGTTTTGATAATACCACACATTGTCAATGGCTATTTGCACGAATCCATTAGGAATCCAATTGGTAGTGACAAAACCATCATTGACCCAATTAGCGGCTACGCCCGCAGTAGAACCAAAATCATCAATGACAACGAAGTGGTCTTCCCTCATTAAATTAGGTTCGGTTAAAACCTCTCCTTGTCGGTCAGAATAATTCAAAACGGCTTCACCATAAGGTCCAACAAAAATGGAAAACTGTTCTCCAGGTTGCGGCAACGGTCTGTTTTGAGCAGCCATTCTTGCGGGATTCAAACACCACAAATAATTTTGGTAAGTTATTGCCATTAGGAAAACCTCTTGGGAATAGATTTCAACTTTTCTTCATTCTCTTTTCTCTCATGAATGTCAGCCATAAGTTGATGACGAATTAGCATCTGTTTGTATTGCATAACAGTTTCAACAGATACAGGCATATCTCTTTGGGTCAATTCATAAGCAATCAAAGAATCGGCCCCATCAAATAAAACATATTCCAAATAAACACGAGGAATCCAAATATCTCCAATTTGGGCGGGAATAACATTAGTATTTAGAGAATAATTAACATTTACGGTGGCTCCTTGTAAGGGTGTAGTAATGTCTTTGACAACTTGCGAAGGTTGGGGATTATTCATGTAAAAATAGGCTCCCCAAGTAGAACCTTGTTTGATGTATAGTGGAGTTTCGCTCATGGCCCAACTTGGCATCCAACCAATCGGCTTAAATCGTGTTCCGCCTGATGGTCCAAACGGTGATGTATAGCCCGAAATGCCAATGTTATGACCTCCAGAAGTTTGAGTGCTTCCATCAGGATTTTGGAAATATAACTGTTGATTGACCCATAATTGACACGAAGCAGTAGGAGGCCAAACCGAGAGTTCATCAACTACTAAAAATTGTTCAGCCGTAACAAATGCAGGAATATCTAAGTTACTTCCATAACCTCCTACAAAGATTTCTACACCCTCATTTCGGTTGGCTGTAAATTGAGGGATATAAGGATTAAGTGTGAGAATAGGATGCAGATTAAGAGTAAATGGGTCAGGATAGTTCTGACTTGGGACTACGCCTCGCCATTCATAAACCTGTCGGCGCATCATAACACAACATTAGCATCCTTGCTATTTGAGGCTTCCGTTTTCACGCAATTCTCTTTTGAATTTCATTTTGTCCAATTAAAGTGATTTTTACTCTTACAGTTCGGACATCTGCGGTTCCAGCGGCCATGCGGTGTCCAGCGATAGCCACATTGTTTTGAACCATAACTTGTATCGGTTGTTGATACAATACCAAAATTGGTGAGGGGAATGCGATATATCTTTGCTGATGCATTGATTTAGGCATCAATAATCTTTGAGTTCCGATGTCATCTGATGGAATGGTGTTTCCACTTACAAAGAAATTAACATCAAAATCAGTAAAAGTTCCTGTGGCACTTGTTCCTGCTGCGGATTGGTAAGCATAAAAATAAGGTGATGTGGTAGTAACAGTAGTGAGTTGATTGCCATTAGCGTCTAAAGCCATGACATCTACTGCATATCCATAAAAAGTGCATTGTTCATTATTAAATTGATTGGTAAAAGCATTGACAGTAATAGAAGTCCCACCTGCCAAGGTTGTGGCAGTTCCAAAAGCAGCAACTGGGAAATCGTGGACTGTGGTAATAATCTTTGGTTCAGGGTCTTGTCGCACCATCTTAGTTCACCACCGTATTCTTAATAATTTCATTTTGACCCATAAGTGTAATTCTAACACGAACTGTCCTAACATCTGTGGCTACGCCTCCCATTTGGTGAGGGGCTATAACTACATTGTTTTCTACCACTACTTGTAAAGGTTGCTGATACCTAACTAAAATTGGTGATGAAAAACTGATATATCTTTGTTGTTCAGCACCTGGCATTAACATTCTTTGGATTTGAATATCGTTGGAAGGGATTTGATTACCGCCTACCATGATTTTTACATCAAAATCGGTAAATGTGCCTGTGGTGCCTCCTGGTGTTTGGTAAGCATAGTAGTAGGGATTTTGAGCACCAACAGTTGCTATTAAATCGTTTCCATTCACATCTAATGGAATTACATTGACGGCCAAACCCCAAATGGTGATTTGTTCGTTATTAGCCTGAAATGTGTTAATTCCTTGTAGGATATTAGTTAGTGCTGCTAAGTTAGCACCACCAGCGGCTGCAACAGGAAAGTCATGAGTCGTGCTCATTATCTTCGGTTCAGGGTCTTGATTAACCATATTTGAATCACCCTCACATAGACCGTGCAGCAATCTTTTGGACCGCTAACTCGCTAATGAGGCTGATTTTATATCGGACAGTTGTAGCAGCAACAGGGCCAATACCATAGTTGAATGCGGCAACAGCAGAGTTAGCAGTAACAGTTAATTGTAGAGGTTGTTGGAATAAAGCCAAAACAGGAACTGTGAAACTCATGGTTTGGTCTTGTTGTCCATAAATCCATCCTAAGTCAAAAGCGTTTGATGGAACATTGTTAGAACCAACTGAACAAGTTAGGGTAAAGTCGGTAGGCATAGTAAATTTCGGGTCAGTAACTGCTGTGATTTGTTGTCCCGCAGGGCCTAACAAAATAATATCAACTGCAACCGCATAAATCCTAAGTTCTTCGTTATTTGCCTGATTCGTAAATATATTTACTGTATTCTGTGTTCCAGCCGCTACTGCGATTGGGAAATCGTGAATAGTAGTATATACTTCTGGTTGTGGGTCCTGATTTACCATATGTTCAATCTCCTATGATTACTATAAGTCACTCTTACTATTTCAATCTATCGTTAGGATTCCCAAACATTGACTGGAGCCTTTTGTCTGCGGGCTAAGTGAACCCACCGAACCAACAATCCAAATACTAAAATATCAAAGATAAAAAAATACCCTCCGAACTCTCTTAAATGAGATTGCATATCGGTTACTACTTCTAATGGAGTTTTTAATCCATTTCGCATAATAATAGCGGTCCAAATCATAGCCATCAAGAAAGCACCTCCAAAAGTAAGAAGCATTTCTCTTAAAATGGTGCTACGACCCATATGATGAAACTTTGTTTCACTTTCTATTTAAGCGTTTCTGAATAATGCATCATCATCTAAACTATCATCGGCAGGTAGCACAGAAACTTCGGGTGGCATCACTTGTGCTTCTAAGGCTTTATTATCTAAATACTTACGAACTAAGCCATACATTTTTGGAGCAATATCTTCCATTTCTTCGGTCATATCACGACCTTCTTTGGATGCTTCTTCCTCAAAGTATTCTTGAAATTTAGAAAGTAAGGTCATGGTTTTGTAAAATGATGGAGTAAATGCTAATTTAGTGCTGGCTCCAATATCATTAGCAGTTTTTTGAGCCATAATTGCTAATATAACGGCGGCCAAATTGGTGGCCGTAATGAATCCAAGTAGTTGCCAAGTCCACCAAGCAGTTGGTTGAACTACCAAAGCAAAGGTTTGAACTACGACCTCTATAAATAAGGCTAACATTATCATATATCTGGCACTTATCATCTGTGGGTCTGCTAAACGCTCCCAATCTGCCTCTTGTTTCATAATTCTCCCTCTGGTGCTGCAAAAATAATAAATGTGATTTCATTAGTGGGGTAAAACCCCGCATGAATATAACCATATTCCTCTACCTGTTTAATTGTTTTCTTTTCCCATTTCCTTTCTTTGTCAATTAAAAATGCGGAATCTCTGAAAATGCCTTGATTGGATAACATTAAAAAATCCGAAATAGTATAAACTTTATGTGTTTCTCCTTCTATCTCATATTCGGCAAATTCGGTATCTACGGGATTGTGGTCAGCCAATAACTGCCTTTCAAAGAAATCCTCTCCTAATTGGGCTTTGAGGGCTTGCTCTACTCCAAATCCTGCTCGCAAGCGTTCTTCTATTACTTCCCATTCTCTTTCAGCCAAGGAATCCCACCAAGCAGCATTGGAATTATATTCTCGGCCTATATCAGAACGATAGGAATCCAAGTATTGATTTTTACGACTAATAATAAATGCAGCCCAGATTTCCTCTGGCGTAGCCTCATCAGTCATAATAAATATAGGGGATATTACTTATTTAACACTACCGTTGCTTATTGTTGTCTTCGGTTAGGGAATCGGCGGGAAATGGATTCTATTACTGCGGCATCGGATGGAGTATTAGTGGTCCAATAGTCGTATTTGGCCGAAAATATCAAATCTGTGTTGAGCAAGACATTATTAGGCATCATAAAACGAGTCAAACGATAAACCTCTACCCGATAGAGTCCAATACCCAAAAGATTCTCTGCTTCTTCTAAAGCAGCGTCTAAATCAGAAGTGGTGGTAAAGATAACTCCATCTTCGGAACGAGAGGTTTCTTGATATTTAATTTGATAGAAAATTGAAACTTGTGAGTCATCTGCTCCTTCCATCGCAAACAAAGTTGGTTCAGGATACATAAAGAAATCATTTTCAAATTCAAAACCAATAGTTTCTTGACCCCACAATTCTCGGCAATACATCAATAACTCTTCTAATTTAGGAAGGTGTTCCTCATAATCTTCGGGTGTAGCCCAAGTGGAAACAACTCCTACGGGTTCAGAAGTGAGTTCCGAAGAGGCTCCAATATATCCTCCGTCTGCATTGACAGAAGTATAGCCTCCGAAAAGAGTAGATAAGGCAGTTTGTATGAACAAAATTCTATCTTCAAAATCAGCATCGGAAATATCTGCATCTCCTTGTGTAGAGGGAACATAAATCTTAATTTCAAAACGAGCATCTTGGGATAAATCTTCTAATGGTGCTTCGGCAGCCTTGGTGTCTTTTTTCTTTTTGTTAGGCAAATTAAGCATTTCAGCGATTTCATCTAATCCAGTAGATAGATTTAATCCCATCCAATTTCCAGTTTCAGCCTCAAATTCTTCGCCTTCATAATCTCTAATGGCTACACCTACGGGGAATCTTGGCACTCCATCATCAGTATATTCAAAGAATCTGACGGTAAGTGGGCGACCAATTGAAGCATCCCTGTTAGCCCATAATTCCCTTCTTTCAGCCAAAGTTCCCATGGGTCTGGCTCGGAATCTCCTTCCATTCGGTGCTTCACACTCCCAAATAGGAGTTCCTCTGTCATTTCCTGTGGCTTCATAATAGCCTACAATTGGGAATTCTTCATCAATAAAAGTCTTTACTTTTTGTAGATGCTTGGAACGCTTATCCAATTCATAGGGTGATTCCAAATTACGAACCATTAAACCTTCAAAACCTTCTTCTTCAAATAATGCTAAGTAAGCCGCAACATCTTCTTCATTACGAATTCTTACATTTCGGGTCAATCTTAGGCGAGGTATTAAATATAAAGGGTTTGGAACTGCTCTAAGAAGTGATTGCAGCAAACGATAACGGGCTGCGAAAGTCATATCCATATTGCTTAAGTTAATCAAATCGTAAATCCGATACGATACTTGTTCTAAATCTTCTAAATCTCGGTCAGACAAATTCTCTGGCTTTTTACGAACTAATCCTGAAACTCTTTGGAAGGTTAAGGTGTCGGAATATAATTCACCATCTAAAATAATACTGGGTGGTAGGTTGAGCCGAGCAATTTGGCTACGAAGTGAATTCATTCCTGCAAACTCTTTATTTTTACGAGTCAATAACACAATGTTAGAGGGAAACCCTTCGGCTCTCATGGCTAAACAACGCACTCCGTCAAACTTTCTTTGTCCTGCGGCTGGATATTCTACATGACGGGCTGCTTTAGAAAACTTCTGGGCTAACATTGGTAAAATGTTAATTTCAGTAATGGCTTCTGCACGAGTCAATTTGTAACCCTCATCTAATTTTCTAAGCCATTTGGACTGTGCTTCTGATTGGGCTTGCTGTGCAATAGTTCGGTTTTGTCGCCCTTCTGTCACAAATTGTGGTTCAGGCTCTACCATGTTTTCACTACCTTCTACACCAGAGCGGGTTTTAATGTGATACATATCATCATCAATGCGCTCTACACGAATTTCCCAAGTGCGAACTGAACCGTTGCTGTCTTTCTTGTAAAGCATATCAAAAGGCATAATAAATCATTCTCCTATCTTCTATTTAACCTTTTCTTCTAACAATCCAAAAAACTCTAAAGTGTGAGAGGGAACCATGGCCCAAACCGCAATACTTCTGAAAAATCTGCGAATTATTCCCAACTCAATCACTATCCAATTCCCAAAAACTACTTTCTGTTTGGCTACTATCTCGGTAACCGAATTTTTTAACTCTCATTTCGTCTAAAACTAATTCAGAAAAGATGTTACCAAAAATAGTTCCTAAAACACCAACAATGATTCCACCTACAATAAATCCAAAGCCAAAGTATTCTTTATCTTGTTCATCATCAAAGAATCCTGCCCTGTTATTGACTACTTCTACGGGTGCGGCAGATTTAGATGGTTTTTTCTTAGGCTTTTTATCTTCGGCATAATAAACAAAATCTTGCTGTTGCATTTTCGCAGACATTCGTTCATCTCTGTGAAGATGTTCAATGGCTCTTTCAATAAGTGATTGACGGGCAGATTGCTTATCAGGCCCTTCTCCATAACTACTGATACGAGAGCGTCCATTGTTGGGTAGTCCAAACATTACATCTCCAAAAACAATGAATTCACCATCTCGTTGCATGGTGTGTCCAATATCAGTCATAATAACTTCATACTGCACTTGGCTCATCTCCTTTGGCATTGGCAGAGGTTTCAACTAAAAAGTAACCAATAACTAAAATTGGAACTGAAAACAAGGCTAAGTCGTGCTTTTCTACTACTTTGAGAGGATTGCCATGCGATTGATAGGTTTTGTGAACATTACCTACGGTAGAAAGGAAAAAGGCTAATGAACCTACGGCGGCTAACATAGTTCCTCGCCATGCTTTACGAGAAATTTCGTCTTTGGCTTCGGCTTGAGCCTCAAAGTCTTTATCAATGTCTTGTTTATCTGCATTTGCCATAATTGAAACCTCCTTAGTTAGAGGATTTCTTCATCATGACTAAGCCCAATCCTAAGACACCTGCTGCAACTGCAACAGGGGCTACCATTTTTGATGAGGTATCTTCTGCTCCAAACAATTTGCTCCACCATGATTCATCTTCCTCTACTGGTGCAGTAGTTACTGTGCTGGAAGAGTATGGGTCACCTGTTCGGCATCCAAAGGTAGGCCACAGAGGGTCACAAACACGAGAGTTATAGGCTCTGCGAGCACCTGCGCCTGGAATAGAGTCAAGATAATTTCGGGCATTTGGGTCAGCCCATGCCATGTTGTCAAAATTGCTTCCTTTTCCTTGCCAATTAACCATACCGCTGGTGGTATATGGGATTCCAGCAGGTCCAAACGGTGCATATTGGTCGCCTGATTGATTCAAAGTCCAAAGTTGTGGCACCCATGCCATCCAAGGAGATGAAGAGGGTGCTTGAGTGATTGGATTTCCTGAATTATCCCACTTAGCAACCTTTTGGCGTGAACCATCTGCTAAAACAATATAACAGTCTTGCATTCCAAGTGCGCCAGGGTCGCATTGTAGATTAAACGACATGATAATAGTTAAGTATTACTGCTACTTAAACTTACTTTCGCTGACTCCACCAATAGGCTGCTCCCAAAGCGAGAACGGCTGTGGCGATTGCAGCAGTAGATTTACTAATTCCTTTTGAAGATTCTTCAAACAAATCGTCAGAATCAACCAGTCCACGAGCGTTAAATTCTTCTGCTCTGACCCAATCTGCTAATTCTTTATCCATTTCACCATCAGTCATAGACATATCTTGATATTGTGCAATAGAATCTATAACATCTTCACTCATGAAATATGGGAATGTTACTTCCCACAAATCGGCTCCTGAATCGTGTCGGGAAACTGAAAATAAACCTTCAAAAGTTTCTTCGTAAAATTCTTCAATAAGATAATCTTTTAATTCTTCTTCTACAACAAAGGTTTCGCTACCATCTGCTTCGTCTGACCAAACATTGGAAACTGAGTCAATAACTTCAACAAATTCTGCATCTAAATCCTCAATATCTTGTTCTCCATCTTCAATACCTAAAGCCATAGCCTCCATATCAGGGCCTTGTCCTTCAGCACGACCCACAAAAATGTAATCGTGTGCAGGTAGAGATTGTGAGGCATCAGTAGCAGAAATAATTTCTCCTCCTGTGTGTTGTCCTAAAACACGACCATTTCCATTAGGTGATGAGGATGGTTCAGGAACTAAAAGTTCAGGAGTTTCTACGGCTGCGTCTTCTTCCGCAGCAAATGATTCTACAACTTCTGCTTCTTTTAATTCTGATTCAGTAGTTGGAAGAGATTGTCCTAATGCAGCAGCCACAGTTTGTGCATCTGCCTTACCAATCATAGATTGACACTTATGCTTCTTGCCATCTTCATCAGTAAAAAATCCGACAACTTGGTAGCGGAATCCGCCTCCACGAGAGGGTGTAGCGATAATTTCATCCACATCTGCCTCAACTTTGCGTTTTAGGCCGACTGAATAGATTTCTCTTGTAACCATAGTATATCCTCCGTTTCACGACTATATCAATCTATCTCTTAGAATCCGAATATATCTTTTTGGAAATTACCTCTGGTAGATACTCCTTGTTGTCCTACGGCATCTCCGTAAATGCCCATAGTGTTTGAATTGGGGGCTGATGCAGCATTTAGAAAGAAAGACATAGAACCTGCGTGAGATTCAGCAGCGTATTGTTCCTGCTGCGCTTGTGATTCTTCTTCGGCTTCTTTTTCTGCGGCTTCGGTTTCTAACCTTTGCATTTCGGCTTCCGCAGTTTCTAATACTTGCTCATATTTATTGACTTCATCGTGAGCATCTAAGCCTCGGAATAAGCCTCCTAAACCAAATCCTAATGGGAACAAACCCATAGCACTTACTACGAAAGGTCGGTAATTGTATTCTCCTTCTGAAGACAATAGTTTTCCATCTTGGGAATACTTGTCAAAAGCCCACAATCCTAATGAACCAATTCCCATAAGTATTGGAAATCCGACTAATGGGCGGGATAGTTGGTCTTTGATAGGTGTTTCAGCCACGGCATCATCTTCTTCACCTTCAAAAATTGAGGACCTTAATGCTGCGAAATCCATAGGCTCACCTGTATTTACTTTATACCTCTTGATATTTAAGATTAGCGGAGGGTAGATTGATTATAACTAAATCAATTTGCGCCAACTGCACTTCCTCCATAATTCTGACCGAATTCTGGATAGGTAGTAGATAAAGTCATACTATATGACGACAAATCAGGGCCATTAACCATTTTCTCATAAGGTCCAATGTTTCCTAAATTAAGAGTTTGTCCAACTGCTTGACCGTTAATGATACCTCTTTGGGTGGAAACTCTTTGAATATCTCCTGAATTATTAACTACTCCCCATGCCTGAAGAGATTCTTGAGCGGGTGTGTGCGCTTCTTTAACATTTTCAGCACCCATAACTTCTTGTGCAATCTTCCAACCTCCACGAACTCCAAAAGCAACTACAAATCCAACTAAGGATAAGGCTCCTAAATTAAGTGCAAAATCTTTCCAATCTGTCATAATTATTCACCCAATAGCATTCCAGTCAAAACTGATGCAAGAGTTACACCAGCACTCATTAAGACAAAGCCAAGTCCAAGTTTAGCACCTGTTTCAATTGGCTTTTCAAGAACGATGTTTTCAGCACTACCAAACCATTGTGGAACTCCGTTGCTTGAAATAACTGCGGATGATTCACCAAATGAATTTGGATAATAACCTTCATCAATCATAGGGTTCTCAAATGTTTCTGCACTCTTTTTGTAACCTTTACGAATCTTGGTTCGCATTTTATCAGCGTAGATTCCTGATGTCATTGGTCCATAAACTTGAGGGTTAGGATAACCAATACGGCCATAAACATTAAAGTTACCAACAGAGGTTTCAATAAAGAAGTGGAAACGGTTCATGCTACCTTGACGCTTGGTAAGGTAGATAGGTCGTGTGCCACTCTTCTGTTGAGCACGAGGGTATTTTTCTCTGATACGGCTCATGCTGTTTGCCAAATCTCCATCATAACTTGGTGGAAATACTTCCATAGCCTCAAAGTGTTCCCAACCTTCTGCCATCAGAGTTTCCGCAGAGCCATACCATTGTGGAACTCCACGACCAGAGGTTAAAGCAGAATCTTCTCCATACGAATTAGGGATAAAATCTTCTTCTGCATAAGTAAAGTCTGATTGGCCTTCTGCGGAGTTGATACCTTCATAAGAGTGTTCCCATGATAGAGATACTTCAATTTGTTCATCATCTTCGGTGTCGTAGGTGAAAGAATTGTTGCCCGATTCCAGTCCAGAATCTCTAATAAAGTTTTCAACTGCTGTCATAATGCCGACAACATCGGAATTATCCATCCCTTCTACTTCTTCAAATTCATATTCATAACTAATTTGTCCAAAAGTCATCATAGTCCCGAAGTCTTCAGCACCCATGCGAACAGGAGGCTCTACATATTGTGAAGAACCTGAGCCATAAGCCACAGGAACTCCGTTGCCTGTCATTCCATCTACTTCAGCAGAGTTTTGAGGATACATATCTGTGTATGCTTCTGCGCCGAAATGGATGCCAACTGGAGGTGCAGAGGGTGAACTTGTTCCAAATCCATCTTCCCATTGAACCATAGCATCAGTCAAAACCATGCCTTCTGCGTGTTTAGCATCGGAATCGCCCAATCCACGGAATCCTACTGGTTGTTGAGATTTAGCATTACTTCGTAGGTCTTGCTTGATTGAACCGCTAACTCCTACATTGCTAATCCATCGCCCTTTAGCATCACGAGCCAAATAACGAGAATTTCCCTTGATGTGGTCAAAGCGTTGTCGCTTTCCGTATCGGCGTTTGCGACCTTCAGCATCCATTGTGATGTTGGCCTTTGACATAATCCTTTCTTTCAAATGGGGTCTGCTATTTGCGAGGGACATTGCCATTCGGACCTTATCAATATGGTATTTGTCATATACGCCCCAATCACTTTTATTGACTTCTTCAATAATTTCCATGACTTCTTCATCAGACATATCTTTTGAGGATTCTGCATTCATCTTTTTCATAGCCTTGCGAGCATATTCTTGAGCATCATCGTAATCTTCGCCTTCATCAATAAATTCATCCATAATAGTTTCCTGTCCTGTTTGGTCAATAAAGAGAACATTTTCAGCAGAATAAGATTCGCTCATTGGGTCATAGGTTTGCGGAGATTCAGTAAGTGGGTCATATGATTCAGGGGTGTAATCGTGTGATTCGCCTTCAGCAGAAAATGAAGTTTCTTTGCTATATCCACCCTTTGCTTTCTTAGTAATTTTAGCATTATATTCTCGGTCAGACATTGGACCGTAAATCTTAGGTGCATCGTAACCGATTCGGCCATAAACATTGAATCCGCCACGGTTGGTTTCCATAAAGATGTGGAATGCGTTGCTCTTTCCTGTTTTTTTAGTCATGTAAATAACATCGTAAATTTCAATGTTTGAATACATATTTTCTAAAACTCGGCGAGCCTCATCAATATCATGCTGTCCTGCTGGAAATACTTCCATGGCTTGAAACTTTTCTCTCATATAATCTACATCCTTAATTGCGTCTTCTTCTTGTCGGAGTTGTTTCTTGGAAGGTGAACGATACTTTGTTTCTTCGGCTGCTTTGCATCCACAAGTGTTGCACATATGATTGGTTACCTCTTCCGACTATTTAAGGTTATTTAACGCTCAAATATATTTCGGAATTTTTGCACTACTTCGGCATCGGTATAATTAGCCCATCCTTGCGTTCCATAGAGTAGAACATCATAAAGGAAGTTGTAATCTGAATTTTCTAATTCATGCTCTACCAAATCGTATCGCATAAGGTTGATTTCTGCTTCAGTATATTCATCGGAATCTTCTGCTCCAAAAGATTCTGCATTTTTGGGAGGGTAATCCCATTGTTCTCCATTTTCATCTTTGCCAAACCAAAGCAGCGATACATTAGTCCCGAATCCATCTGCCCATCCAGCGGTTTCTTCAATGAAACAAGACAAGCAACCTCGCTCATCACATTGGCAAGGTTCGTAAGCAGTTTCTTCATAGAATCTAATGTAGTCATTCTTGCTAACCCAACTGAAGCCCTCAACTTCCTGTTCCTCGTCATCCTCTTCATCTATATAGGTTCCTACATAGTGCAGTTTCACTTCGTCTTTCATGGGGAAAAACTGCCTAAATTCAGCATCCCATGTTTCTGCTCCAAAAGATTCTTCTTGAGTTAATTTTTGATTAGTTTTATCTAATACTTCATACCAATCGGAAATAGACGATGGTTTTTCTTGATTACTTACTGTTACTAAAGCATCTAATGGGAATCCTTTTACTGCGCTGGTGTATCTTAGTTGGCTTCTTCCTTTATTGTATAATCCTGCGGGATTGGATACAACTCCTAAACCTGAACTAATGCTGGCAAAAAGACGACAGTTATAATAAATTTTCCTTCCTAATGCTGCGAAAGAATTATCGTGACAAGTGTTCCAAAAATTATTTACTGTGGTATTAGACTCAAAAGTTTCAGCAGACCACATTTCCTGACCTTGTTTTAAGTTTAACAAAATATCTGTGATAAAAATTCCACGACCTCCTAAAATTTGAATATCTTCATCGCCTGATGCTTGCCCTATATTCATGTGCATTTCCATAACATCATGTAACTTTTCTAAAATTCCAAGCGGGACTGATTCAGCCACCTTTTGTAAGTATTGAAAATAATAGATGTCAGTTAATTTTTCTGGGAAGTTATCATCCATAATGGCTTGACTTAAAAACTCTGAAAATTCATCGGCACTCATTTGTTTATCTTGGTCTAAATTTGTGTATTTATAATACGGGGCAATCATTTCATTGTAAATAGATTCTTCATTAGCAGCATCAATATAATAGGATTGCTCCTCTTGGTATTCTTCTAATAGGTCATCATACTCGTCATTGAGTTGAGCATCAGTTTTGTCTGAAAATCCTTTGATAAAACGACCTTTTTTATCTCTTTTCTGTTGTTTCCAAGAATTAGTTTCAGCATCAAAAACAACATTTTCTGAAGCAAAAACAGAATTACGACTCACCCACATATCTACATAAGATTGAGGAATATCAATCTCGCTATTAACAATTTGACGGAAGACTTCATCTATGTCAAAATCTAAATCACCTTGTTCACGAGCCTGTCGTTGTAGGTAAAGAGCGTAATCGTGAGCCAAACTTTTCATAGCACCCATTAGACCACTCCCTTGAAATCATCACATAATTGTTTAACGCTAACCTCTTGTTCAAATCGGGCGCAAATGGAATCTGCATAGTGTCCACAAATGCCACAAGAATTAGGGATTTCCCCGATGATTGCGATAACTGTTTGACGCAAATTAGGAGGGTGCATACCTTTTATTGGTCTGTGTTGTTATTTAAGTTTTATCAAGAGTAATAATCGGCGGTGGTTTCTACTACTCCACGCTCTTTTTTAGCCTCTTGTCGTTGCTTTAACAAATTATCCAAAGCAGCCGTTAAATGTGTATCTTTAATTTTAACTGTTTCAACTTCATAATTTTCGGCTTCAAATGCTAACATAAATGCCGTCTGAACCAATTCTTGAAGATAGGCTCCTGAAAAGCCTTCTGATTTCTTGATAATGGGTTTCAAATCAATTTTTCCTGTGTTAAATGGTTCTAAGTATTTCTTCAAAATGGCTTCTCGTGCTGCTTCTTTAGGATAGCCAAATTCCATCCGAGAGTCAAATCTGCCTGGTCGGTCTGCCAACGCCCAATCCAAATGTTGTGGATAATTAGTAGTGGCTAAAGTGATAACTCCTGAATTGCGTTCCATGCCTGACAAACAGTTAAGGAACTCTCCTAAAAGTGGATGGTCATGCGTTTCTCGCCTGTCTAATCCGCCTAATGTGTCAATATCTTCAATAATAACTAAGGTAGGAGATAGATAACGAGCCAACTTGTAAAGACGAGAAATTTGTCCTTCGGTTTTGATAGCATTACGAGCCACATAGATAGTGGTTACTTCTTTTAATTGATTCATAACTACATTACAACATAGCGTTTTTCCTGTGCCTGGTGGTCCTGTGATTAAAACTCCACGAGAGGAGCGAAGATTTTTATCTAAATACATATTCATGTGTGGAATAAAGTTAATGATATTACGATTAAGCATATCAATAGTTTTATCTTCTATGATAATATCTTCCCAAGTTACTTCGGGAACATCTAAAAATTCAAAATCTGCGGAGAACTTGGCTCCTTTGAGGAGTCCTTCACTATTAAAATGTGTTTTTACTTTTTCCCAGAAATCCGAATAGCGAGATTGAACTCCTGCTACGGATTGAAAATAAAACTTAATGTCAATTTCATATTGGTCATAAGGCCAAAAACTAATAACTAATGGTTCTTTATTTTCTTTGGATTCTAAAAACATAGTTAATTTGTAAGGAATCTTAAAGATTTCTCCCTTAATTTTTTCTTCATTCCAAATTGGCGGCGTTCCTGCATCTCCGTATTTGAAATTTTCAACTTTGATTATGTCATATTCTTGATTAACGATTTCCATAAGGGAATAAGACCACATAACATATTCTCGCCCTGAATAGTCTTTTTGCTTGATTTCTAAGTTATTAACATCACAGCCAAAAAATTCAGAGATGTTAGCATCCATGTGGTCTGTCTTTTCTATGTTGTTAGTAAAATAAGTTAATACTTCTTTTAAGGATTCAGTAGGCACTACAATATCACCCATAGGAGAACTAATTTTTAAGTCGTCAGGGATGGGCTTTTGGGTCATATTTTGAAGTTGTGTCATAACCTATATGAATTGATGCGGGAAACATTCAAATAGAAATCTGGATTAACCAAACAAACTTCCTAAGCCCTCAAATCCATGTTTTCCTGGTGGTTCTGCGGTTAATTTAATCAAAGAGGCTTTATGAAAGAACATAGGTGTTTTGGATTGGGCTTGTATCCAATCACGAGTCATGGTTTCTCTCATGGCGGCTATTCCTTTATCTTGGTAATTACAGATTTTCAGACCTAATGATAGGGCATTCCAAAGGTATAGTGGGAATTCATCATCAATAATGAGGTTGCCCATGTGTTCATTCAGGTAAATCTTTTCAGGGAGTATATCAATTTCGGTAAAATCCTCAAAATTATAGGTATTACCCCCTGCTTCAAGAGGTAATTGTGAGATAATTTGTTGATAAATTTTCATTTTTAGAGTAGAAACGGTATTATTGGTGCTTAAAGCAGGGTATTGCTCTTCAAAATCTACAACAGAGGTGTGAAACAAAGAAGTGAACTCCGCAGGAGTTTCAATGTCTTCAAAATTCTTAATGGTTTGACAAATGTGTTGGTAAAATAGCCAATCAGCCGAACCTTGTTGTTGATTTATCCAATTGATAGGCTTAGGAAGGCTCATAATAGAATCATTATTAGAGTTTCTATTTAAGGTTTGGGGTAATCTTATCGTGAAGTCCTGTGGCAACTAAATTACTGCCAATGTTCAAAAACAAGATTCCAAAAACGATGCCTACAAAGTATTCTACACGAGGTTTGGCAGAAAAGATACGGTTAATGTGGTAAGCAGATACAGCCACTCCGACACCAATGAAACAAAAACCTAATGTTAATGATTCCATTAGTTATCACCTTGCTTTGTTTTGTTTTTCAGTTCCTTTGCCCTATCAAATCCTCCGCCTCTTAGCATTTTATCAATTGATTCTGGCATGAGGCTGGAATTTCCTTGTCCTATCTTCCAACCTTTGAAGGCTGTAAATAAACTATCCCATTCAGAAGGGTCTAAAAATGCTTGGTCGGTATCATCAAAAATCTCCACATCAAGTCTTTTTTCAACCTTAGTTATGGCTGCACCTGTGAGTATGGATGTTGCGAAGGCCACGCCAAACATCTTCCAAAATTCATTGGGTGGAGGTAAAGAAAAAGAAACTTTATTTCCTTTAGACCTACCATAGTTATAGAGAACAAGTCCTGCGCCAATGTCAGTAATTAACAATACACTATTGATAACTAAAGAGCGTTTGAACTTAGGTGAAACCATTAGTCATCACCTAAATTTTCGGATATGGCATATCCTGTAAGTGAACCTATCATTAAACCAAGAGAGGCCACTACAAAGACAGGTAAAAACTTATCTTTCAATGGCTTCTTAGTTAGTAATCGGGTAGATGCGAAATAACCCGCTACACTAAATCCTATAAGTCCTACAAAGACTATGGGTATGTAGTCATTTTTCATGGTATCACCTTACTATGCCTATCGGCATGGTAAATGTTTGGTATTACTATGCGATAGTGACTATGCTCACATACCCTGTGCGGATAGGAGGCTGCGCTTATACCAGTCAACATTTCCTGGATTGATGGAGATTCCCATTTCCAAGAGTTTGTTGGCGATAAGTGCGTCAGGTCCATCGTAAAGAGTGTATTTACAGAAAGCATTGAAGTCAATACCGTTCATCAAGACACCGCCAGCAGCGATAGTAGCAGTTCCAGCAGGAGCCTTGCCCCAATCACCAGCATATCCAGCACCGACAACAGCACCACCAGCACCAGTTCCAGCACCAGTTGATGAATCACGGCAGAAAGAAGTTACTCTAACATCCCAAACTTGACCAGGAAGCACATAGACATCAGGGTAAAGGTTGAAGGAAGGTTGGAAGTCAAGACTTCGTGGGTATGGACTTGCAGTTCCTGGAATACCAGAGTTGGTTACATTGTCAGGATTCAAGAAGTAATCAGTTGTGTTGATACGAACTTGAACATACATACGAGGTCCGAAGACACCAGCAGAACATCCTGTGAAGGCAGGAGCAGCAGTTCCAAGGTTGTTAGTTAGTTGCCATGTTGATAACTGACCTGTGTTCAACTGTGCAGCAGCGTTACCTACTTGGTTAGTAACTGCGCCAGCAATAACAGACGCAGTTGTGTTTGTAGCGACACCTGAGTTAGCGTTAAGTGATGGGGTGCAAGAAATATCTTCAATAACTACGAATTCTGTGGCAGTTGTTTCAGCAGGTTTGGTGATGTTGTTACCGAATCCACCGATAAAGATAGAAATCTGTGTGCCAGATAGGTTGTTAAAAGCACCATACGATGTTGCAGCGTTGTTAGCAAGTGCGGCGTTGTTGTTTGCTCCGTTCCATGCATATACTTGGCTTCTCATTGACATTATTGGACACCTCCATTGGTTTGTGCAGCAGCAGCCGAAACTGCGCTACGAGTTTGTTGTTCAATTAGACTTCGCTTATACCAATCAATGTTGTTTGGGTTGATGGTAACACCAAGTTCTAAAAGTTTGTTAGCGATAAGTGCATCAGGTCCGTCATATAGAGTATATTTAACGAAACAAGATACGACCTTTCCGAGAACTCCAGCAGCAGCGAAGGCTGTTGCTCCAGTTCCTTGAGGGGTTGTGTAAAGAATTTGGAACACTTGACCTGGCAACACATAGATGTCAGGGTAAAGGTCAAAAGACTTCAACAAGTTATCAGGAGTTGTAGTTACGACAGTTCCTGTTGCTGTGTTTGCACCAGTTCCAGTTGGGTTCAAAGAAGGTGCGCCACGAGGGTAAGGTGAAGCGAGTCCAGGAACTCCATTCATTTGTGTAACATCGGGGTTTTGGAAGTAATCAGTTGTGTTGATACGAACTTGAACTGCACCAGCCAAATCAGGGGTGCAAGAAATGTCCTCAATTACGATGAACTGTGTTGCAGTTGTTTCAGCAGGTTTAGTGATGTTGTTTCCGATTCCACCGATAAAAATATCGGTTGCGACATTCGCATTGACTTGAACAGGTAGGTCGTTTTGGCTGCGATTCAGGACTGAACCTGCACCGCCACCAGCGACTGTTCCAGGAGCCATATTGCTCCATTCATATACTTGGCTTCTCATTGACATAATTATTCATCTCCATGTTTCAATTTGCTCGTTAGCGGTTTCACATACCCTGTGCGGATAGTAGGCTTCGCTTATACCAGTCAACATTTCCTGGGTTGATAGAAATACCCATCTCCAAGAGTTTGTTAGCGATAAGTGCATCAGGGCCATCGTAAAGAGTGTATTTACAGAAAGCGTTGTGTCCTGCGCCATTCAAAAGTGCGTTTCCACTTGCTTCTGTTTGTCCCCAGTTTGCTGCAAGGCAGTAAGCGGTGTAGCGAACATCCCAAACTTGTCCAGGTAGGACATAAACATCAGGGTAAAGGTTGAAGGAAGGCTGGAAATCCAAAGAGCGTGGGTAAGGTGAACCTGTGCCTGGGATACCATCGTTGGTTACATTGTCTGGGTTAAGGAAGTAATCAGTTGTGTTGATACGAACTTGTAGGTAAGCACGAGGACCGATAACACCAGCAGATGTTGCTGCGGTTAGTGTCCATGTGTTCAATTGACCAGGTAGGGTTGCTGCGATTCCACCAGCAATACCAGCGGTAGTTGCACCACCAGCAGGTAGGGAAGGTGTGCAAGCGACATCTTCAATAACTACGAATTCTGTTGCGGTTGTTTCAGCAGGTTTGGTAATGTTGTTACCGAATCCACCGATAAAGATAGAGGTTTGAACTCCTGATTGAGCAGGGACAAATGACCCATCACCAGCAACAACGGGTGCTGCCAGACCCAAAAACGACTTTCCATTCCATGCATATACTTGACTTCTCATTGACATATTTTTTCATCTCCTATTATAAAGTGTTCTAATCAGATTACTCTGATTAAGCCTGACCTCCAGCGGCTGCGGCGGTAGCGGCTACTGCACTACGAGTTTGTTGCTCAATGAGGCTGCGCTTATACCAGTCAACATTGTTTGGGTTGATTGTGACACCAAGTTCCAAAAGTTTGTTTGCGATAAGAGCATCAGGTCCATCATAGAGTGTGTATTTAACGAAGCACATAACTGTGAAACCAGTTGCGGTAACACCTGTGCCTTGAGGGGTAGTGTAAAGAATTTGGAACACTTGACCAGGCAAAACATAGACATCAGGGTAGAGGTCAAAAGACTTCAAAAGATTGTCAGGTGTGTATGCGCTGTTTGCGTTAGTAGGGTCAAGTGAAGAAGGGCAGCCACGAGGGTAAGGGCTTGCCAATCCTGGAACACCATTCATTTGTGTAACATCAGGGTTTTGGAAGTAGTCAGTTGTGTTGATACGAACTTGAACTGCTCCTGCAATCCAAGGAGTGCATGAAATATCTTCAATAACGATAAATTGTGTTGCAGTTGTTTCCGCAGGTTTGGTGATGTTGTTTCCAATGCCACCGATAAAAATATCGGTTGCTACATTCGCAGGAACTTGCACTACGGTATCGTTTCCACTTCGGCTAAGGGTTGAACCAGCACCGCCAGGTGCAAGGTTGGCCCATTCATATACTTGGCTTCTCATTGACATATTATTTCATACTCCATTTGTTGCGGATTTCCGCTCTAAATAAGAATTGTATTTTTGACTACTTAAGGTTTTACCCATATTTCAGTAAATGGGAACTAACAAACACTTATTCGGGGCGGTTTAGACGATACCATAATTGGTTTCTTCCTAAGAAGTTAATAATAGGTGCTAAACTAAGATAACAATCTATATTAGAGCCTATCATATCCAGATAAATTTGGTTTTGCATTTCTTCTGGGGTCACAATATATGCCTCGCTTCCCCCTTCTACTAACAAAGAAGTTCCTCCAAAACTCCAAATAAAAAGTTGGGTAGAACGATTTTTTACTATACTTATCGTAGGTGCATTATAAGTTTGAAGAAATTCCCACCAAGATTCAGAATCAGGGAAATTTAGAGGTTGTCTAAAATTAAACATAACTTTGCTATTCACGATATTAAGATTAGGCATGAATGCTCCATCTACTATTTTGTAGATTTCAAATAGGAAAGGTTTTGATTCACTTAACTCTTTTCTAAGTCTTACATATTCTCTCTTTTTTTCCGACTTGTCTGAATCATCTGCATAATCAGAATCTTGCCATTCTATTGATAGGTCTTTTGCCAATTCATCGGTTCTATCTCTATCATCTTGTGAAAAGCGTTGATAGGCAGGAACTTCTGTTCCAAAAATTACTTGAAAAAAGTCTTCAAACAACGGGGTTATCCCCCCTGTTTAAGCACTATGGATTTCCTTAGCACGATTGTAAAGGGCTGTGCCTTTCTTAATGGCTTGGAATCCTGTGATTCCTAATTCTTTACGAGCCTGTGAAACTGCACCTGTCCAAGAACTGCCTTCAGATTTCTTAGAAGTTTTAGCGGTTTGCCAAGGCTTGAACTTTCCTTTTGCTTTAGAAGTGTCGGTGCTCATCTTAGTGCTCTTTCCTGACTTGGATTTTGAACCAACGATTTTATCTTCCCACTTTTCTAAAGTAGTCATATCGCCTTCTGCTCCAAATGCACCTTCAATTGCTCCTTCGCCCATAGCGGAAAGAGATGAATCTGCAATATCTTTTACCAGAGGGACAGAAGTTGAGAAAATCTTACCTGCTAATACAGAAATACCAATACTTAGTGGGATAATTCCGAGAACACGGCCAACAGTTACTTGCTCGCCGCCGATAAGTGGGAGTGAACTTGGCACCTTACCTAATGGATAAACAAGAATGTCAGCAAAACGAGGTGAGAAAAATGCTCCACCAATTAGAAGCATAGCAGTTCCGACAACATACTCATTTAGAATCTTCAAATAAATCACCTTCAAAGAGTTGGAAGTTCTAAACTTGCACGAGAACGGCTTTGAACATCCAATGGGTCAATACGAGTTAGAATTGCGACACCCATCAATAGAGGGACCATACCGAAAGTCTTAGCCCATGTCCACTTTAGAGGACCTGTCCAAGACCATGTGCTGGTCATCCAAGAGCGTTCTGTTGCGAATCCTACAAAGATAGCACCTGTTAATAGGAGGCTACCGCCGATGGTCCACTTGTTCAATAGCGTTTTATCTACATTTGCATACATTTTTATTCACCTTTTATTTAGTTAATTTGTCCCATAACTGAACCAACGCCTTCTGCGCTGCTCATGTGACGACCCATAGTTCCTGTCTTAACATTTTCTGCGGTCCAGAATGTTACTCCACGACCTGAAGTTCCAGCAGATGGCATAGCAAAACTTAGCATTGGGTCTGCTTCTGCGCTGGTTCCAGGTTTCATGTAAGCACCAAATTCATCATAGACGCTTCCAGTTTGTGCTGCATAAGCACGACCAGGAACTGTTAGTGTTTTGGTTTCAGCACCATAGGAAACAGGAGGTTGGGTGGATGCGCCACCAGGATAACGGGATGCAACGAAAGCATTACGGCCACCAAGACCTTCTGCAACTGCTCCGCCTACATCTACTGAATTGATATATGCTCCTACATCTTCTTCCATAGGGCTTTCTACGGTAGAAGGTTGGGCAACGCCTCCAAAGTTTTGGTCCACTCCGCCAGTTGGGACTACTCCGAAATCATCTTCCATATATTGAGTAGTGGTTTCAGCACCGAGATTGAAAGTTGCTCCATGACCCATTGGGGCAGGGACTGTGTGAGAATACATTGGTTCTTCACCCATGCCACGATGCATCATAGATAGAGTAGCAGCCACGAATGGTTCTTGAGTGCCTGTGTCAGCAGGAATAGATGTTCCTTCATCCATCTCTACCATAGCATCATCGCCTTCTGCATTCTTAATGTCTGAAAAAGAGTAAGCAGTTCCGTCAGCATAAATGCCTTCTTGACCGATTACGCTTCCACTACCAGATTGAGCAAGTGCTTCTGCATTCTTAATGTCAGGTCCGAGCATTAAACCACCGATGGTTCGGAAGCCAGGAACATTAAGTAGAGCAAGACCTTGACCAATACCATATCCAATTAGAACGATACCGCCAACTTTTTCTGCGAATTCAAATCCAGGGTCTTTCATCTTAGCGGAACGGTTTAGCATAACGCTTCCCAATCCAAGAGTAACTGCAAGACGAGTTACATTACCCCATGTGCGACCTAACTTGTAGAAAGGTAGCATAACCATAGTTGCACCAATTAAATTAGCGACTACAACTCCTCCGACACCAGCCCAAGTTTCACGACTTGATAGGGTATCAACGGTTTGTTCTACTGTTGCGGCTCCAGGAATGTTGCTCATCATAATATCTTCTCTCCTTTTTTGCTACTTAAACTTAATCATAGACTTCTGGAAACTTTTGTATAGTTTCCTTGACTTGGCATCTTGGTTGGTGGGCGGTTAATCAATCCAGCGCCATTCTGATTAAAAGCAGACGCTGAAGCATTTTGATAAACTTGTGCTCGTGATACTGGACTTGGAATAACGGTATCGCCCATAAAGGTAGAGTTTCTTTGCTTAGTAACTCCTGCCATACCTTCTGCCATGTTCATTTCCATTTGTCCATTGTTAAAATTAGTAGCAGATACAGGTTGAGTTCCTGCAATCTGCATTTCAGAACTGTCTTCAACAGACAATCCATTTTGAAGTGTTGGGAAAGCCATTTCATTATTTAGTGTAGAAACCACTCGGTTAGCAATAGCCAACTTGGTTTCATGTGTAATGGAATTGCTTGTTTCCAAAGCACTTAGGAATCGGTGTGCCGAACCTTTGCCGTATTTTACAATAATGATAGCAGGTTCAGGCGTTTTACCTGTGAGTGTATTCCAGAATTTAGTTAATCCTGATTGTTGTTCGGGAGCCACCGCAGTTTCAGCCAAAGTCCACTTTGAACCCGATGGGTCCCAAGATAGAGTCATGCCATCAACTGGTTCGCTAAAAGCAGGTGCAATTGTTTTCTCGGTAACACGAGGGGCAGCACCAGCATGAGAATTAAGTTGTCCCAAATTTACTCCAAACATTTCATCCACAGATTTCATGGTTTGAGGTAGGGCTTTGAGGGTATATCCTGCTCCGAGATTCTCGGAAACACCATGCATAGCACTATCCATAGGTGAACGCTTCAATTCTCTTTGGATTGCTAAATCAAGTTGCATTGTGACTTCTCCGAGTTATGGTTATTGCTTCGTCTATTTAAGTTTGATGTATTACCATTGCATAAATCCGTTTCGGGGGAAAATGGTTTCAGCATTATTGGTTTGAGGTGTAGTATCACTACTACAAATAATGTTTGGTGATGTGGTGCCACACTTATTAGCGGCTGGTGCTGCTGTCCACGCATTTATATTAGATAACTTATATCCACCACCATTCTCATTTCTAACTAATTGGTCATAATAAAACTTCTCGTGCGGGAAATCGGGCCTATCTGGGTCCTCATATCTGTCTTCTAAAAGTAAGGGGTCACAACATTGGCCTGGTGGTGGACCAATAAAGACAAAGTTAGGAATGGTTATGTTGATGGTTTTATTAAAGTCACAATCTCCTAAAGTTACCTCATCTCCTAAGATTACATCATCATTCCTGCCAATGTTAAGTTGAACTGAAAGGTCATAAGCACCTACATAATCGTCCATGACAAATTCATTAGAAAAGTCAATATCTGTAAAATACTTTTGATAAGTAGAAGTTAAAGAAATTTCATTACCTTGACAAGTTTTATACTTGGAACGAGGTTCAGTAATTCGGTTTCCTCTGGAACCACTTGTTCTAAGGTCGTAGGCAGCATTTTTTGTTAAAGATAATTCGGCAGGTCCTAATAAAGCCACTTCATCTATGGTAACTACACCAGTATTTCCTGTTCTTCCTGCTGCCATCCAACCATAAGAAGGCCAGCAATCCATAGTAACTCCTTCTAAGAAAGAATAAAGTTGCCATTCTATTGTAAAACTAAAGTTAGTGGTGTGAATTGGTCCACCTTGTAACTTGGCTCTGGCTCTAATGGGTGGACAACTACCTTTTGGGTCAGCAACTAAAGCAGTAGTGCAAACAAATCTTAAGTCCCCACAATCTCCTGCGGAGGGTGATGACCATTCGCTCCAACCTTGAGCATCTCGTAAATTCATACTGGTTTGATAAAACGGGCGAGTGCATTCCGTAGAACAATTGGCTGCTTCCACTATGGCTTTGGGACAATACTGTTCATCATCAGTCCATCCACAAGAGGTATCAAATGTTTTTACCCAATCTTTTGAGTTTTGATAATACTCTGGATTAGTAGAGTTTAAGGGAGAAAATGATGGTTTATCAGAATCGGCTAATTCTGTATTTACTTCTGTGAGTCCACGAGCAGAAGTAGATTTGCTATCGGAGATAGAATTAAGATATAATCCCAAACCAATAATTGTTCCAGCACCAAGTAGCCAAGACGAATCCATCATATCAACCTCGGCGCAATAGTAGAATAGGGAGTAAAACCGCTACGCCACAAGCACCAAGAACGCCCCAATTGGTATCAGAGGTATCAGTCTTTCCTGTTTGGATTTCTTCAATAACTGAAATGGCTTCAGAAGCGTTACGAGGAATTAAAGGAATTAACTCCATAGGTGGGGCTTTTTCTAATTCACAGCGAGTTTCTTCCACAGGATTATCTCGGAAATTAAGTCGGCTCCAAAGTGCAGCACCAATTTTAACTTGCCACAATTCTGCAACACCTCGGCCACCATTGGCTGCCTTTAGTGATGCGTCAATACGAGCCAAACACATTTGACCTCTTAGATGGTCGGGACTACCCTGTGCAGGGAAAAGCCAATCTTCATATTCGGCTAATGGCATTGAAGCCACTTTTTGCGCTAATGAATGAGCAGCATAAATCTCGGCACGATTGACATTATCTACGGGTGTGGGATTGATAGGTGCTTCCACAGGTGGTGTGAACTCTCCTGCGGGTTCTTCGGTTTCAGTAGGTTGTGCAAACATATCTTCTTGCTTTTCTTCTTGCTTTTCTTCCGAAGTTTCTTCAATCTTATCCAAATTCATAGGCTCTTCGTGAGATTCTTCTTCGCCTTCTTTGGTATCTGAATTTCCTGATTGCTTGGCTAAAATTGCCTTTTGTAATGCTTCAGGTAGGTTCTTCTTTTGGTTTTCACTCAATCCTCCTGATTCTGCCTTTTGTTCAAAAGGTTCTTCAGCAGATTTGGATTCAGAGGGTAATTCATTGACTACCGTAGATTCGGTCTTAGCGAATACTTCCTGAAGTTCTACTAATTCAGGAGTTTCAATCTCTTCAGCCATGTGTAATGTTCGGTATCGCTGTTATTTAAGTTTAACCAAACCAGACATGAGATTGAACTTTATCCCAATCAATTTCTGAAAATTCCATAATTTCCATTTCGGCTTTGCCAGATGAACCAATTATCTGTTGTAAAACTGCTTCGGGTTCGGAACAAACAAACGGCCAAGACCTGTAAAAGAAACGGCGTTGAGTATTTTCTAATTGTAAGTAGGCTGAATCGTGATTCATAGAAGTGCCTACAAAAATATCGGTAATAACTGATGGCTTCCAATCTAACTCGGCGCAAATGGGATTTACATCTCTGGGGTCGGATTCACCTTTGGTGAATTTAAGAGGACACACAATATAGCGATTATTAGAGATAGCCCCTGAAAATACAAATCCTTCAAAGGTTTCTGGATTAGAAATCTCAATGTTTTCAGCATGAGCAAACTCATAGTGTCCCCATGAAACCCAACCTTCGCTATCGTTTTCCATAACTAACCATAGTTAGACTACCTATTTAAGAAGTGTTATTCAAAATGGTAAAATATCTCGGTGCCAATAATGACCGTCACCAATGAAAGTAGGGATTTGTTGCCATAACAATAAAGTGGATAATAATGCTAACATAGAAACATTCCAATTACCTTTTATCGCCTGATAGACAGATAAGGCTATGCAGCCGAAAAAGCCCACTACAAAACCCACAGAAATGAGTTGATTAAGTCGGGCATTGACAGGGCCTCCAGAAGTATTTCCATTCATCAAAGCACCTTCTTGATTTCATGTATTCCAAAGAAGCCGAGTGCAAATCCAAGTGCCGTAGCCACAGGTTTGACCCATGATGGTTCGGAACCTTTTACGGGGATGGTGGCGGAAGGGGTATCTGCTCCTATCTTGCCAATGCCCGAATTGTTTGAAATCATTGGGCTACGCATTGGTGCTGGTGACCATGTTCCTGAAGTGGGTTGTGGCATCCTAACTTCTGCGTCATAGTAGTCGTCAGTAAAAGTGCTTTCCATACCTTGAGGAATCTGTTCATATAGCATCTCCCATCGGTTAGGTTCATCAGTTGCATTTATTTGATACGCATATTTCATATCTGCGGGGAAGTAATGTCTAATAAATTTTTCTGCTTCTTCTTCGGCTGCTTCACGAGTTCTAACATAAATCATTCTAATATCTTCTTCAGCACCAACACTTTCTACTTTTATGGCTTCGGCTCGCTTTCGCTTTAGACCTTCGCTTCCATCAAGAGGTGTCCAATTTGCCATCTCTCCAAATTCCATTGGGTCTTGGATTGGTGCGTTGCCTTCTTCTGAACCAAAAACATACTCTTCAGTAATCTCATATTCTCTATCTCCCAAACGCTTTTCATTGCCCTCTCCCTGACAAGTGGAATTGAAGATAACTTCGTTACCATCAAGAGTAATCATAGTTGTAACTTTGTGGCCTCCGTCGTAACAATGATTACAAACTATTGTTCCATCTATGTTTTTTCCACAGTATTCGTGGTCATCTTGAGTTCCTACCATGAAGCCACAACATTCACATGACCATGATTGCCCTTTGGCTACTAATTCATCCATCCCTTCCATACAAGTTACGCACTCATGTTCAGGCCACTCTTCTTCAGTCATAGGTAATCACCTACTGTCCGTTGCCTTTGTCTTCTTTAACTGAACCTGCTTCTTCGGAAACTTCGGTTTCTCCTTTCTTACTAAAGAAATTGGCGACTAATGCGCCAACTACTGTTGCTCCAACCAAGATTGCTCCATTAGTCATGTTAATTACGCCTGTTCCTTGCGCTTCCATAACATCCATAGTTCCAACATCGGAATAGACTCGGTTGCCCATAGCCTTTTCCATTCCTTTGGATTCATCCCTACGGTCTTTCAAAGATTGTGAGTGTTGTCCACGATGACGCATACCAAGTGATTCATCATCTCGGTCATTATATCCTTGTTCATATTCAGCACTACCAAACCATTGAGGAACTCCATTACCTGAACCTGCGGCTGTGCCTTCGCCCATACCGTTGTCAAGTGCTCCTGTGTAATCTCCAAGTCCAAAGGATTCAGCAGCGTAGGCTTCTTCCATGTGGGATTCTAATTCTTCTTCCAATTGCATTAACTCTTGGTAAATGTCATCCATGTCTTCCATGTCTGCTTCATCCAATTCTTCAATCATATCTCTGATTTCATCAACCATACGAACTAAGTCATCACGGGTAAATTCGCCTTCGGCTTCAAACTGTTCTGCACTACCATACCATTGTGGAACTCCACGACCTGAAGCGATAGCGGAATCTTCTCCGTAGGTATTTGGATAGAAACCATCATCAACGGCTCCTGGCAATCCAGCATAATCTCCTTCTGCTCGGAAACCAAATGGTGTTCCATCATAGTTAGCAATAATGGTTCCAACAACATCTCCTTGTCCCCATCCTTGTAGTGAGGTTTCTTGAGAGGGTTCTACTTCGTAAGTGCCAGGAACTACGGTTCCATCTTCTTCTGCAAGCATTGTTTCGGTATAAACTCCTGAATCAAGAGTTTCATATCCGCTACCGTCTGCTTCAGCAGCAGGTGGTGTTGGTGTGGCTGTATCAAGTGAAGGTTCATACGGGCCATATGATTCTGCGTGTTTCTTAGAAAGTCCTTTGCGGTCTGCTTCGTTTGCAGCAACTCCTTTGGCTACATGAAGGGCTTGCCATCGGTTTGCACCTTTAGTCCATCCTTTATCAGTCTTAACTCCGCCTTCTTCGTAATACTTACGCTTTTGTGCATCAGTCATACGAGCGATTGTTTGTCTGTTCTTTCCAGCCATAATTGGAGGGTTATCTCCAACTACACCTGTTCTGTAATAGCCACGCATCTCATGTGCGACACGCTTACCTACATAGTCATTCCATTCCGAGTTCATTTCATCATATTGCATTCTTGTTTCACCTGCCGAACCGCTACCGTAGTATTCGGGAACTCCATGTCCTGCCTGTGAAGAATCTTGGGTATAATTACCTGTGGTGTGCGAGTAAGTTCCATTTTCAGCCAGATATTCTACGGCTTCATTGGACTCGGCAGCACTAATTTCTTCGGGTGTTGGGCCTGTCATGGGAGTGTAATCATTTGGATTGCTTGGTGAAACTTCAGCAGGGCCAATTGTTTCGGCCTCTGAAACTTCAATTCCAGCGGTTTGATTGATAGCATTAACTACTTCATCAACATTGTATTTTAGGTCAGAAATACTAAAACGACCTTGAACTGAAAGTTCATTAGATTCTGCGGCTGCCTCAATTGCAGAGTAGGTGTTCAAATCTGGTGCTTCCATCATAGTAAGTTGAGTTCCTGGAATTGAATATCCAGTTGAACCTCCAACTTGATAGGTTCGGCGTTCTCGGTTGCCCATACGGTCAATACCTTGAACTCTTCCTACGCTTGCAGTTCCTCCATCAACCATAACACCAATTGTAGATGGTGTAAATCCGTGATTGTCGGTTTCGCCACGATAGTAAAATAGAGCGCAAGGGAAGAATCGGCTACGGTCAGCATCTTCTTCTAAACCTGCATATCCAGATTGACTTAGAATAAATGTGTGTGGGTAGAAATTATATTCAGAATTGAAAGAACCTGCATGGCCCCAATAATCATTTGAACTAATTAAAAGCATTTCTGTAAATTCTGCTGGCATCTTCATACTCTCCTTAACATTGTTTCAAATCCGCCACTCATAGGTATTGCTTTAATCTCGGTATCGCTAATGCGTATCAAGTTATATTGATTTCTCCAGACACTTAAACTTTGCGTCATTCCTGTTGATGTGTCCATATATCCTGTTTCAACATTTGGATTGAGTGAGTTTTGTCCCTCTCGGCCATTAAGGTTTTCTGTTTCCGAATTACGGCTCAAATCTCCAAAACGGTTGTCGCCTAAAAAGGCGGAGGGGACAGTTGGGAATCCTACTTCTTGTGGAGGAATCATAGAAACTAAATATGGGAAATCATTATTAACTTCAGGTGGGACAAGTGGCACTACATTTCGGCCTGAATAATCAATACCAGTAGTAGATGTGGTTGCACCATCATAAGAAACAGGAGTTGTCATTCGGCGTTCTTTAATCATAGATGCTGTGTTAGCAGTTCCGCCTCCAAGATATGAGGTTTCTTGACCAGGTGCCATAGCGTTAAACTTTTTAGATTCTTCGGCTTGGAATTTGCCCATCAATTCATTCTCAATAGTATAGCCCATATCATAAGGGTTAATGTAACGAGGTTGAACATCAGAAATTCCAGGTCCAAATGGTTCGGTATTAACTAACATATTTGTTGATTGTAAATCTAAGAACTTGTAGCCCATAAAAGATTCAGTTAATGAATCAGGGACAACATCAGTAGTGATGCCTGACCTTTCAATTTGAACTTGTTCCATATCTGCATAAGTCATTTCATGTGCAGAAAATCCGAGTTTCTCTCGGAGGTTAAATGGATTCAGGATTGCAGCACCAGCAGCCACTAAAATACCTAATCCAAACATACCCATCGGCGAGCGTAGCCATGACATAGAATATACTTGCTGATTCTGATATTTAAGTTTGATGTTATGAACCGTATTGAGAATCTAATGCTTTTGACCTTGATAGCGTCTTAGCCTTGTATTTTTCTAAACTATTGACATGACCCATCTTAGACATAACTTTGTTGGTATATTTCATAAGTGCATCTTGTTCTCCCCACGCATCTTGCGATTTTGGAAGGGGTGTTTGACGGAATAAATCTACGCCAATTGGGGTGGCATATTGAACCCAAGATGGTGGGGCCATAGTCATTTGATTTTCAATGGCTATTTCATTTTCAATTCCTGTTTCGGAACGGCGTGGATTTACTAATGGGTGATAATAGGATTCGGCGGAGAATGCCTTTTTCTTGGAAAAATCGGCATCATGGGTGACAAAAATTAGTGCCGTTTTCTTTTCTTCTGTGGTCCAAGTTCCTGGATGCAAAGCGTCTGCGGGCCACTCTACAATCACCGAAGTTGGATACATTCTTAGAACATGACCTAAAGCAAATCCGCCTCCATCAGATGTGGGTCGGCTAACATTGACAACATCTCCGACTCTCCACTCTTCTCCTGACTTATCTAATGGATTTTCCATTCTTTGTGTGGCAATCTTTTTGTAAGATGTGGTGGGATAAACCATAGATTCAACTTGAGTTACTAAATCTCTCCAAATGCCTTGTTGAGTTTCAAAATCGGTGTTCTCAAAGGCTTGTTCTGAATAGGTTTCTACTCCATCCGTAATCTCTACAATAATTCCTTTACGAGAAAATCCTGCGGAAGAAGTCACTTGCGTTCCAATTCCTGTGGAATATCCTGAATAAACTTCTTCGGGAATATATTGAGTAATTTTGTATGGTCCTGATTTAGAGGTTTGATATTCACTCCATCCTGAAAGGTTCTTTTTTCCTTTAGTTAAATTAAATCCTTGGTCACGGACTTCTCTGACAATTTCTAAAAGGCTCAATAGTTACCCTCCCGTAAAATTTTAGCAGAGATAAATTGTTGTTTGGCTCTTTTTCTGGCTTCATTTATTTTGGCAGCATTAGAAATAGGCAAGTTAGTGGTAATATCTGTTACTGCAACTGCATTATCAAAAGAATTACTCCAAAAAGGATTACTATCTATCTGATTTGCGAAAGATATGGGAATTTGACGGGTGATTTCAGCCTCAAATGTTTTACTGCCTGTCCATGTATTTGCTATGTCTTTCCAATCTACATCATGACCTGCATAAACTAAATCTTGAAATCTTTCGGTGGAGCGTCTGCCATCGGACCATATTACATCTGCTCCATCAAAATGAATGGCATAAATTATACCTGTTCCTAATCCCATAATGGCAATAGAAACTACTCTATCTCCTGGTTGAAACGCCCTCATAGTAATAGTTAGGTTGGTCTGATATTTGAAATTATGGGTCAGACTTATTCTTTGTTGCGCCCATAATGCCATAGAGCATAAGCGGTAACTCCGCCTATTGCCAAATATCCTACATTATCTTTTGCCCAATTATTAAACATATTCATAATATCCATAAAACCTGGTGTTTCAGGTTGAACTTGCATTCCATCAATTCGCTGTTCTTGCTGTTGAACTTCTCCCTCATCTTCATGTTCAGATTCAAAGGTTTTACTGGCTTCAGGGGTGGGTGCGGGAGGGGAAACTCCTAATTCTTGATGGGTATAATTAGTCATAGGGATAGAATCTTTGAATGCTGCGCTTGGCATAGTGAATCCATCTTCCATAGCCATAACTGCCATACGAGGGTTTGGGTCATTCAGTCCTGCATCCCAGTTGTTATGGGTATCTCGGCTAATAAAATGATTTTGCATTGTAGTCATATCAGTTCACCCTACTGTTGTTATAGATTTGTTTATCAGCAGGTCGCCACGAATCCAAAGGATTGTAAGCGGCCGTATAATAATCAGGGAATTGATATTGTGGGCGGGAATCATTGGCTACATCATAATAAGAGAAACCTGTTGGGGTGTGTGCTGATGCATAATCTCCATCATAATAAGAAGGGTTGGTCGGCATTCCATTAGTAGGCATAACCGAAACAGGGTTGTAATAAGGTCCTGCAATTTGAGGGGTTAAATCATTCCATGGTTGCATATAAACAACTCCAGGCGGACCTGCGGCTACATTTTCTGCTCCCATGATGTCTTCTGCACTTTCTACAACTGTTGGATTAACTCGGTTGAGTTCTCCTGTTGGTGCTGCGTGAACATCTTGGTTCATCTCACTCTTGTATTGGTCTTTTTTGCCACAGTTACCACTTTTGCATCCACATCCGCATCCAGATGCTTCTTTTTTAGAAGTGTGAAGAAGAGGTAGTGCCATAAATCCAATAAGGAATCCACCTAATCCTAAGAATCCCATTAGATTAGTATTCAAACAATCCACTCTCCTGTGATGTAGGAGGACATATCGCTAATTGTAACTGGTGGAACTCCACCATAAAGTTGATTTAAGATAAGATTTGCTTGTGGTCGTGCTTCCATGTTACGAACTACTGTGTCAGCAAATGGAAGGGTTCTTTCATCAAAAGATGCTTGTTGGAAATTATCAACAGTTCCAGAAGGTGCTTCCTTAACTTCATTAGGAGAAAAAGCCTGTGAATTTCTATCTTGGAAAAGCATATACAATCCATAGCCTACTGCTCCCACAGAGAGGAGTATGATTGCATTATCTACAAGATTAGACTTTTTAGACATTTAGATACCTCTGTATTTGAGGCTCACTTCTTGCCCTTCTTTTTTTGTTCACGAGCCTGTGCAGGAACGAATGGATAACCAACAACTCCCTTTGCATTTACCATCTTTCCGCCTTTGCCTTTTCCATATGCCTTTTCAGTCATCTTGGTCTTAGGTAGTGGGCCACCAACTGGTGTTCCATCTCCTCGCTCTTGACTCCATGCCTTTCCTGTGTTAGCATGGCGTGGGGTGATACCGCCAGATTTAGTCCATGAACCAGTTCGGTCACCTTTTTGATAAATCTGTGAACGACCTTTTCCTCCGACCTTTCCTTCAGAATATCGGCGTGGGCCTGACTTGGTTCCACGAACTTTTGTTCCTTTGCGAGATGCTTTCTTTTGCTTAACTCCAAAATGGCGATAAATCTTTGAACCTTCTTCAATACCATATTTTCCAACGAGTCGTTGAATAACTGTGAGGTGTCTTCCGTTCTTGTCACGCTTAGGTGCGCCACGCATTGCTGAACTTAATGTTTTTGGTCCATCGTAGGTCATGTATAAATCTCCTTGTTCTTACTACTTAAACTTTGTCAATCTTCACCGTCAGATTCATCTTCCTCATCTTCGGCTTCTTGAGCCTCTAATTCATCACAAACTGAATTAAAATCAGAGGTTAATTTAGCATCATCTTTATCAGAAGTTAAACTTCCATAACCTGCGCCCGAAATGGCCCCTAAAAATAGAGGTATAACTGTTGTCAAATTATCAAAGGGCATTCCTAAAAATCTTTGATAGGAATAAAGTCCTGCGGAAGATATAACTCCTACTACAATTCCTGTTAAAATGCCTGAAGAAATTCTTTTCTTATGGGCTTTACCTAAATAAGACGACAAACCTGCATCACAAATAGACATTGCTTCAGCACGGTATCGTGATTTCATGGTTTATTCCCCCGTTCAAATGACGGAGGCACCAGAAACATCGCTCTTAAGGCTTAGTGGGTCAATTCCTACAAGAACTGCAACACCAAGAAGAGTCACCAATGCTCCACCGACTTGAAGAAGGGAAACGCCAGCAACAAGAGGGCGTGTAAATAATCCAGATGTTCCGCCAACAGCAGCCATAAGTCCTACAACTACAAGAGAACCGCCGAGAATCATTTTCATCATTCTACCATCTCCATGCTACCCTTTGAGGATAGAAGGCATCCTCCAGCACAGACTACCATAGCGAGTCCGAGAACTGTTTGAACTCCTACATCTTTGCCCATTACGGTAAAAGAAGGAAGGTCAAGCATTCCTAATACTGGTTGTTGTTCGGAAAAAATCATGTGAAGACCACCGACAAGGAAAAGTCCACCACATATCATGCTTCCATTCTTGCTTTGTGTCCAATCGCATAATCCTTTCATCATTTCAATCATCTCTATTTAATATATTTCTTTTCAACTATTTAAGTTTGCTTCATAGGGAACTTCCGACATTGCGGCCGTTAAAGTTTGCTACTCCACCTACTTTACTGGTGCTGTTCAGCATTCCGCCCATATCTGCGTTGCGAACTGGTGGGGCAATATATTGTGCCTCCATTACAATTGGCTTGGCAGGTCCGACCATCTTAGCGATGTTTGGAACTCTTGGTTGGGTGGAAGCGGGCATTACAGGCAAATCTCTAACAGGGATTGTTCTTGGAGATTGCGGGATGTTAAATGTTGGTCCTGATGCGTGGAAAGCACGAGGGTTGGTTGGGCGGATAGCAACTGCTTCTGCCTCAAATACTGGGTCGCCACCTGTGTTAGCCTGTGGTTGGTGAGCGTTAATCTTACTCATTAGTTTTTCAGGCTTCATAGCAATTAGTCCTGAAACATCAGGTCCAGATTGGAAGTTGTAGATTTCAAGTGGTGAAGTTGGCTTAAGGTATTGTGCCTGTGGTGAAAGACCTCCCCATGAAGGGTTGTAATCAGCAAGGTCGTAATCTTGAGCCAAGTAATCTTGGTTGAGTTGAACTTGTGCAGCACGAACTTGTGCAGGTGCAGGTCGTGGAGAGTTTGGAACAATACCTTGTCCAAATCCGCCGCCCATCAAAACTTCCATTTCTGACATAGCAGGGCCTTGTGGAATGTTAAAGCGTGGCATATTGATTACTGGTGCAGCAGGTCGTGGTGAGGCAGGGGCGAGTCCTTGTCCCAACATCTCCATAGCGTTGTGTGCAGGTAGTGTATCACGAACCAAAGAAACCTCTGGGAAAGTCGGAACATCAGGTGAGTAGGGTAGGTCAGGTAGGACCACATCGTTGCCAATCATTCTTGCCATATATATCTCTCCTTGTTTTTGCTATTTAAGTTTGTTCTCTCTTATGCAGTTGAAACCACATAGAAAGCACCCAAGATAGAAACGACCATAGCACCCATTAAAGCAGGGCCTTTCCAAGACATTGAGGAATCTCCTTCGGCTCGGAATTCGTGTGCGCTAACAGAGGATGGCTTGGAGGGTGTGTCCTCATCAGCCAATGTTGGTTCTCGGTCTGCTTCTTCTTGAATTTGGGTATCTCGGCTTTGAGATTGTGTAACTTCTTCAGGTCGTGCATCCATAGTTGGTGCCATAACTTGCGAAAAAGGATTTGACATGGAAGCCATGTTAGTTAGATTATAGGAACGAACTGCTCCTATTTCTGCTTCTTCCCACGGATAATAACTAACTCCTGTGTTTGGGTCGTATTGGGTGGGTTGGCTCATGTCGCTATCTTGTGCAAGCATGAATAATACTCATGGCTTCTGTTATTTAAGCATTTGCTGTGAGTAGGTGAAAGAATCCAAGAGGACACCAATTGATAGCAAACCATTTTCTTGACTTATTTCTTTCGGGAAATCCAAAATAAGGCTGTAATCGGTTAATAGGGATATAAAAATGTGATTTACCATCTTTTTGATAAGTTGTCTTTTCTTCTGCCTGACGATTGCGGAAAATGGAACCTGCATATCTAATATCTTCGGTGGGGACTACTACATGATAGCCAATTCCAGTTCGGGATTCTGAAATTCTCGGCTTCCAAGCATCACACCAAGGCAATCCCACTATCAAATTCTTTTCTGGTATCTCATCCCATGAAATAGATGGTGATAACATTTGCATTTCTTTTTTAGGATTTTGATTCCGATTAGAAGCAGGAAATTGACCGTTGGGTTCGTGGGCTAATCCATACCAAGTTCCTTCAATATATTGAGCCATTGGTTTCCAATCTTGGGGGTGGGGCGGGAGGGGGTTAGCATCTTCAGCCCCTTTCTCTACAATAGATAATAGATTCCAAGAGTCAAAAGAATCATTATTAAAATGTGGTTCTCCTTTGATTAAAATCTCATCTTCACAAATAGTTCTTTCTTTTCCTGCGGTATTGACAATCCTAAATTTGTTTCTTCCTTTTCTTTTAATTATTTTAAGAATAAAATGTGGTTCTAATTTAATGTTATTCTCTAATAACCATTGATTGATGTTTAATCCATATTTAGCACTAAACTCTCTATCCCAAAGATAGGTATCATCAAGAGGGATATTACGATAATTAAGATGCGGCAGAATAGTTTGCCTTAACAAAATACAAGAGCCGACCTCATACATGATTAAAATGTATGTTATCTCCTATTTGAATTCATAGGTTGCGAATTAAAGAGTAGGCAACGCCTGATGCAAGAACGGTGGCTCCAATAAATACTAATGGAGAAGTTCGGCGAGTCTTTTCTTCAATTTCTGGTTGCATATCATATTGAACTTTAGGTTTGGTATCAATAGTTTGAGCATCCCATGAGTAAGCAGGTTTATCTTTGATTAAATCTGATTGTGTGCTTCCATCTCGCAAGGGTGGATAAAAAGATGAAGTTACGGAGGGTTTGGATTTCATAGATTCAGGAATATCTTGAATAGCGGTGGGTGCCTCAAATCCTTGCAGTTCAGTTAATGATTGAATTTCTTGAAGTGTAGATGGAATCTCATTTTCAGTAGTTGAGTGTGTATTGTTATATGTGGAAGAGGCTTGAACATCAATGTTATGACCTTTGTGTTCAGTTCTTCGGTCTGCTCGGATTTTATCTACAACAATATATCCTTGGTCACGGAAGTATTCGGGTGCGAAGGCTACACATTCTCCCTTTCTTGCAGCAGCGATACCATTAAGCAATCTTTTGACTACTCTTTTATCAGTTCCGAAACTCAACTGTTCATCTAAGGCTTTCAAATCACGATTGTTGATAACATTGTGAACCAAATAAACTGCGGCTTGTGAAAGTGCTTCTTTATTGACACCCGCAGGTCGCTGGGAAACTAAAGTTACACCATAACCTAATGCTCGCCCTAATTTACAAAGACGCACGATTGGGTCAAAAGAAAGAGGTCGGCCCATTTGGGGGATGAAATCTTGACACTCTTCAAAAACTGTGTGTATGCCCTTACCCATGTGTGCTTCTAACAAGGCTTCACAATAGTCGGCTACTAATTCTTGTTGCTTTAACAATGGCAAACCTGCAAGTTTAACAACTAATGATTTATCGGTTTCACCGAGTTTCCCTACTAATGCTTTCATATCTACGGATTGACCGATTTTAGGCTCTAAGGCTTCTACGCCTTCCATATCTTTGAGGTTTCCGTGTGCATCCAAAGCATCAAAACAAACAAACTGTAATCCTAAACGATTAAACTCTTCCATCATAACTGCGGTAGTCCATGATTTTCCTGAACCTCTTTTTCCTGTGACGAAAAACACAGTTGAGATAATAGAATCTTCTCCATAGGCAGGGAAGTGCAAGTTCTTTCCTAAGATAACTTGCTTCCTATCAATGCCTGGAAGTGATAGTGTATCAACCATACTTATTACTCGTTGCGTCTGATATTTAAGTGTTCTTCTTAAGAATAGTCGCCGTCAGGGTCAGTCATCCTAACTAACTCTCCGAAGGTTCCTGCAAGGTGAATCATGGCATCTCCTCTATCGGGTGCCATTAGAACTGCTTTGAAAAATTGTTGCATATCTACTCCATCATGCGGCCACTTTGGAATAGTTGGTCGGCCTGAACCTCCTGATTTTTGCGGAAGGCTAAGTCCTGCTTGTTTGCTATAACAATCTTCGGCTTGAAGTCGCATAGTTCCTGGAAAATAAACCCATTGATTATTTTGTGTTCCTGAACGGCCACGATAAGATGATGCGGAATAATCGCTTCCTCCGCCTGTGTTTCTCATAACTCCGCCATAATAGGGAATAATTTGGTCTGCTGCTCCGAATGCTCCCATGCCAACATAATAAACTGGTCCTTTTTCTCTTAGCCACATATCTACGGGTGTGTGTGTTTGAATGTCTTTAGTCATCCAATGTTGTCTGGCCCAATCGTAACAAGTATCTGAAAAAGATATAGTTACTGCTCGGTCTATGGGTTCGGTTGTGCCATTTTCGGTGACAATTCCACCTCTCATACCTGCAATAGCGTATCTCATTCCTGCACCTTGACAAGCATCTCCGCTTGGAATAAAGGCTGTGCTGTTAGCAGATAAAAGATAATCAATGGCTCCATCATAGTCATCAGAAGGTCCAGCCCACTCTACATGGCCTGATTCATCAAATGAATAAATGGCGAAATGTGCTTCACAATTTCTGGCTTGGGCTACCATGATTGCTGCTAAGGTTCTGGCTAAATCCCATTTTTTGAGAGTAATGCCTCTCCAAGTTCCTGCGGGAGCGTTCATCCCTTCGGATTTATCTACAATAAGTTGAACAAATGTGTTATATCCATCTGCACCTGTAAATGAATCGGCAATTGTGGTTGCTTGCGCTTCGCCTGAACCAATTGCTAATGCTGGATTTGGACCAGCCGTAGATTCTACTAATTCTCCTGCTCCCTGACCCATAATAAATGCCGTTGTGCCTTCGGGTGATTTTGTGCCTTCAGTAGATTTAGTTTTAACGAACTTAGCCATACCATCAAAAAATGCTCTGGCAGGATTAACGAAATCAACTGCTGCGGGGTCGCCTCTTGCTTGTTGCCCTTGAATTGTCCAAACATAAGGGTCATCTTCAAGATTGCCTGTTTGTCCACTCATGTAGTTCACCTTCTCGCTTTCGTTATTTAAGTTTTAAGTTGTGCAATCCATTTTTCAATTGCAGCATAAGCATCTTTTGTGCCATCTTCAGCGTGTTTAATTCCTAATCCATCTAAATTAGCAACTAATTCATCTAATTTTTCAGGTGTGGCTTCTTGCGAGGAAATGGTAGCCATATTTGGATAACTATCATTGGCTAAATAAGCATTAAGTTCTTGTTCGGTTTGTCCCTTTTCTGGGATTAAGATAGCAGGAATTCCTAAATAAGCCAACTCTCCAATAAGTTGTGTGCCTGAAGTTCCGATAACTAATTTAGAATCTACCATATCTTTAACAAATTGTGTTTCTGATATAGGACGATGAACAAAATCTTCTGAAACTAACTTTTCTTCTTCAGGAGTTAAGTTGCCATAAAAATAAACTTTCAATCCTTTAGCGTTTGCCCACTCTACAATATCTTGGGTAGGCCAATCTAAGGCATGGCTTCTATACATTAAAATGTGGTCTTTATCTCCATACCATTGTTCTTGGAGAATATGTTCTCGTATCATAGGGCCAACTAATGTTGCTTTTTTGTGTTTCTTATCTTGAATACGAATTGGTTTGGAAACAACTGTGTAATCACAATTGGGAACTATAAATGAATTAACAAAATGAATAGGTAATGATAAGTGTCTATATTTTAGAGGTATCTTACAAAGATTTACAAAATTTTGAGAGTTAAATGCAATTATTGGTATGTTAGCGTTAAGTGCGGCTCTGGAAAGTAATGGTTCAAAATCAGAAATAACTAAATCAAAGTTTTCTTGGCTCAACATTTTGCTTAGGGCTAAAATTCTACGCCTTTCAGATGACATAAACTTAACAAAATCAACAGATGTCTTAAAAACATTCAACTTACCATCAACTAAATGGAACTTAGGTGTGGGTAGAAACTCTATTCGTTGTGCTCCAAACTTTTCGGTGAGTGGTAATTCTGCATCACCGCTGGTAAAAAATGTAATTTCATGACCTGCTGCTACTAATTGTGTTCCTAATGCCGAGGCTCTCATAGAATGTCCACGACCTTCTCCTGATAATCCGTAAGCAATCTTCATTGTAACACCTGCGGAAGTTGTTGATTATAATTGATGATAAACTTAGTATTGAGGAGTTGATAGCGTTGTTTAATAGCAGAATTTAATGTAGATTGAAATTCCATTACATCTCCCAAAGCAGTTATCTTTGTTTTAGTATCCTCGCTGGCGATAATTTTATTATCATCTTGGCGAAACATATCTAATACCTTTTCGTTGCCACCTTGTAGTTGAGTAACATAATCTTCATCATCTACTATCTTGACTTTTATCAATCCTGATTTGATATAAAACCCTACCTTCTGAGTAATTGCAGGATTAGTGGGTAAATTGTCGGAATCATACATTGCTTCCACTATTTGTGGAATTATGGGAAAATTTTCATCTATATCCCATGCTTGAATCTCACCCAAATATGCGTCACCCGCCATTTCGCCAGGTAATAAATTGATTTCCTGCATACCTTTTTCTCTATTGCTCCATTTCAAATAAGTAACAGGAGTTATGGCTTCAAAGTTAATGGAAAATTCTGCATATACCATTGTTAGTCCTCCGTAGCGTTGGCTCGTTCTGTTTTGAAACCTTCTTCGTCATATAACATCAAATGGCTGGTAGAATAAGATAATCCTTGAGCAATCGCTCCTAACAAAAATCCGACAGTTAAGGAATTAACAGACGGGCGGGTAAATGGCTTCAAGGAATAAAGTCCTAAGAATCCCAAACCCCAAACCCAATGGTGAATGTGCAATTTTTGTTCATCTAATATAGTAAAAACCGTAGAGGGCATTAGATGTAACCCATAGGCATGAGGGTGAACATATTCTGCTACTATGCCTCCTGCCATAGCACCTACTACCACAATAGGAGTAAGGTTAGAGAATATACTCATGTTATCTATTTAATAAAACTGATACTTAAGTTTTAGCCGAGGCGATAATCTCCACCATCTGCCAAATCTTGTAGGTGTCGGATAGCCCAATTATACCAACCTGCTGGGATTCCATCACGAGCAGTAGTTTCCCAGTTGAATGCACCCTCTAAATATCCTTTAGTTAATGTTCCAGCGGATTGTGGGATTAAATCAATAGTTCCATCGGGTTGTATGATATTGCTATCTCGCTCCAAATCTCCTGCTCTTTGATAAAATCTGATAGTAGAATAACCTGGGTAATAAGTATTTTCTCGTAATGCTTCAAGTAAGTTGGCTGCCATGCCTCTTTGTGAGGCTGCCAATCCAATGGCTGCTAAGGCTTCACAAGTTTCACATTTGAAGTGCTTTTGAACAATTCCGCTTTGGGCTACTTCTGATTCTTCGGCTAAAAAGTGAGAGTGGTTGCCTTCAATCTTCCAATTGCTTCCTCCGCCACCTGTGTTTGATAACACACTTCGTAGCATTCGGTTAGCATTAGCGAACATATCTTGAACCATTTGGTTTTGCATATCTGCATCTAAATCACACCAGTTATAATCAATTCCATACTTTACAGGGTTGGGAAGGTTATATTCACTTGCTTCTATTTGGTCATCTGCTACTAATTCACGATACACTTGGGCATCTATTTGATTCGGGAATCTGGCTCCCATTTCATCATCTTGGGTGTGTATTGCCGTAGTTTCTTCGGCTGCATCAGCATTAACTTCAGTCCATCGGAGTCCTTTTCGGTTACCATAATTGACTAAAGGTGAGGTATCAACCCAATCTCTTTCAACACGAGAGTAAAATGCAGAGGCTGACTTTCCTTCCGTAACTAAGAAGGTATATTGTGAGGCTTGGACTCCATCACAACAGTCAGGAGTTAATGGGTTATCAGCATTAGTGTTGGAAACAAACTTAATGACAAAGGGGGCTGCAAACTCGGTGGTCATCACAGGTGAGCCATCCTGATTAAATCCATTTCCTCTTGTGGATTGTGCGGCTGGTGTAACGGTTAAGGTGGAATTTTCTATGCCTACGATGCGAGTTCCATTAGAATATGGCCCTCCTGAAATGAAATCTCCTACATTGACCCTAACTACTGGAGATACTTTAAGTGTGTCATCTCCTGTGCGAACTGTTTCTTCTACTAACAATTCATCATCATTAAGGTCATCTGCATCTGGAACAAGGTCAGGGTCACCTGCGATGTTGTTCATTAACCAAGTCATCTCCTCTGCCAACGGACCTTGCCTTTCGTTAGGGCAAGTGTGTCCTTCGGGTCGGTTATCGCTGGTTGGTGGTGGTGGTTGCGGTGTGAATTTAGTGGGTATTACATCTCCTAAGTAGGCTTGAGGCAATTCTAATCTTAAGTTGTATCTTTCTTGGTCATCGGTTAAATCCCTCATAACTAAAGTCCATTGAGGTCTTTCCAAAAATGTTTGCTTTTGAACAACTGGTCTTCCATCTTGTCCTCTTCCTAAAATTCCAATCGTATTTTGTTCGGTTAGGGGTTGTGCAGTAGTGATGGTGTAAGGTCGGGCTGGATTAAGCCATCTTTCAGGGTGTGTAGTGATATATTGAGCATTTCCATTTATTCCACAATCGGGGCAATAATCCATAGCGTTGCCATTATTATCAAGAAGTGGTTTGAAAGGTGAACCTTGTTCTCGTTGTCCTGTGGAGGGATTAGTCCATTCTATGCCTTGATGGTTAGGGGCGGTGCAGATTCTAAGTGGTGTATTGGTGAATGCATATCTCATTTTAGAAATTGGAACTGAAAACGGATAAGCGTTTCCTGCTCTCATAATTTGCATTTCTTTAACCTTTTTTACATTTTCTGTGGCTGTGAGAACCCTACCCTCTCCATAACTTCTAAAAACTGCATCTTCCCGACTGGTATCTCTGCCTCCTCTACCATATTCGGAGCGGGCTGAACGCCGTCCTGAACCTGCTGTTGGTGTTGATGTGGTAACATAACTTGAAACTTGTTGAGCGTTTATTGAGGCTCTTGCTGCCGCTACCATTTCTTGAGCGATAGCGAAGTCTTGTGCATCAATAGGGGGAACTTTGAAACGAGGTTCGTAAATTCCGCCACAAACACAGCCAAAGTTTCCTGGCAATCCTGCGTAAGTCCCTGCCACATCTCCTATGTTTTTACATAGACCTCCATGTTGGTCGCCAGGATAGTTATTGGTGGTAAATGTAGTTTTGCGAGGGTGAATATCAAATGTTGTATTCCATACATTTTCATCATTTTCTCTATATGGTGGGGCTAATCTTTCTTTTCCACACTCATTACACTTATAGCCTCCAGGTCGGGTTTTGGTGGCATCATTATTAGAACGATAACCCATTTGAAGATAGGGAATATAACTCATACATTGGTCAAATGTTGATAAAAATCTGTTTTCTGGTGGTAATCCTTGCCAGTAGAAACGATAAAAGCAATCAACTGAATTGGAATCGTCTGCGGCTTGAGAGCCTCTCATAATTGAAAGTGTCTTTTTGGGCAATTCTGCTGATGCTCCTGGAATTGGAGCACCATTTCGGAAATTTCCGCTGGTGAACTTCCAATAAGATGAAACAGGCTTATCAGTTTTGATGTGGAACATGGCGTAAGAAGTTTTTCCGCAACCTGAACTTTTTGGAGCAGATGTCTCACAATTTGGATTAGGGCATCTTCCTGTGCCTCTCCAAGTGGTTCCACAGCCACCTGCTTGTCCATCACAAGTCATAACTGTATTACATCTAACTCTGGCTACTACCATTTGTCCTCTATCCCAAGTTTGGTCCACATAATTGTGAGGCCAAGGTGCTAATCCAATAGAGGAACCCCATTCGGTGTAACTATTATAGACTCCGAAATCTAAAAATTCCCACCACCACAAATGGTCACGACGACCACATCCAAGTTCGGACTGGTCAGGTGATTCGGTGTTGCCTCCAAATCCTAACCAAAGTGGGTTACAAACGAAAATTCCTGAATCTCCAGCATCATCACGAGGAACATGGGTGTTTCCTTTCATAAATCGCTTCATAAGTGTGACAATTCTGGGTGCATTTGTCTTGAAGTTATCTACAACTTCCTTAATTTGGGAACGATTGTTAATCATTCGTGCGATTTGATTTTTAGGTGCGTCTGATTGAAGATAAATTAAATCAAATATATCATTAAGAAGTCTTTGTCCTATTCCAGACACAGCAGTATTTTCAGGATAGCCCATTAAGCACCAACTCCTCCTGCTTCCATAGTAGCGGCATGGAGTGTATATCCCATATCTTTGATAAATTGTGTGGCTGCTTGTCGGCTTTTGAATCCTCCGTAGCCTTGCGGCCAAAGTGCATAATTAGCAGCCCACTCATAAAGTAATAAAAATCGGGTTCCGAATGTATAACGCTGGCCTCCAAAAACAGTTCCTGATTGCTCTCCTCTATAACCAAAGTGAACGGCCCAATTTGGATTACAAACTAATCCTGTATCTGGGGATAAAAAATCACAGTAGGCTGTTGGTATCCAATTTCCATTTATCTCTAAGTTAGCAATAGGTTCAATCTTTTCTGGATTGATTCTACCATCATAGGTCATAGTTCGGGTCACTTCGTAATCTCCAGGTCGGAATGTAGAGGTTGTGGTGGTAGAGCGTTCACAAATGGGGCATTGTCCTGTTATGTCTTGATAGATTTGATAGGATTTACAAGGTGTGCAATACTGAACAGTATGATTTTCTTTAATACGAACCATTCTCCAATTTGGTGGAAATTGACTTCCTGTTTCGGGATTGATTTTTGATGGGATACAAGATTGAAGGGGTGCATAGATTTGAACTCCTCTTCCATAACCTAATTTTGTTTGCCATAGAGGTGTTGGGTTGGAAGTATCTTCAGAAACCATCTGTTCTCTTCCTGTTCCTGCGTTTGGATAATAATCTCCTTGTGATAAACCAGTAGATGCTGGAGGTATGTAACGATTATCTACCATATTTTGTCCAAAAGCATTTTGTCCCGTAGATAATAAACGAGCGACCATTTGCCTTTCTGCTTCTCCATCCTGTCCTCCTCCTGCTTCTCGGAAAAAGGAACTACCTTCGTGTCCTGCCTCCAACTTTGACTTTAATGCATCTCCAAATTCAGTATTTCCTTCAATATAGTTCTGTCCTCGGCTCACCATGTAATTTACCATAATGTCTGAAATGATATTTGCCATACTCATTTGTTCAAAAGCATCAATAGGTAGTTTTTGAATTTCTTCAGACCATGAAACACCTCTTCCTGGATGAACGGTGATGTGTCCTAATTCGTGTCCAATAACGAATGCAGCACCAGCGGCTACTAAATCGCCATCAAGTCCGTGATAGTTTCCAGCAAGTGTGAGTGCCACATATCCTCCACCCAAATAGACTTTAGTTCCATCAGTAGATGCATTGTGTAATGCACCTTTTTGAAGAATCAATGGGACATTCGGTGCTCCCACCAAATTTCTAATTCCTGTGTAGAGTTCCTGTATTTCAGGACTCAAGTGGATTTCTCCATCCCGATATATCTCTCCTACCATAGATTATGTTTGAGGCACTTGCTATTTAAGATTGTCGGGGTTGGAGGATTTCACCAATAGTTTCTAACCAAAATTCACGGTCTGCCTTAGTGATATTTCCTGCGTCATAGATAGTCTGCGGCGCAAATGACCTTTGACTGTAACAGCGAGTATCACTCATGGGCAAGAGTTTGATAGAGCCAACATTTTGTTGATTTTCGGTGCTATCTGATAATTCGGCGGTATCATCCAAGAGGTTATAAGTTCCAAAGTTAGAGGTAACTGCTACTGAAAAGACATAAGTTTGGAACTTTCCAACGCCATCCACTTCTTCAGGAGCACCCATTGAGGAAAGGTTAATCCACAATCTTAGGAAATCATTTTCGGTATCTTGCCAAAGGTTATATTGTCCAGATGTGTTGGTTCTGATAGGTGCTTCAATAGTGACATTTGGACCTGTGGAGCCTTCCGAAGTTCTGCTGTAATCTCCTGTGTCTAAGTTAGCGATAGCAGCGTGAGGTAGGCGGAAACAAGCACTTAAGCCTGTAAATCCTGCGGCAGAGTTGAAATCAATAGTTTTCTGTTGCACTTCATTGTTGTTATCCATATAATTAAAGGCTCTGCGTTCTGCTGCATCATCTCCAGGTATGGACCATTGTTTAACTTGTGTCTTAACAAGATTCATAAAAGTGGTGAAATCAATAGAATAGTTTCCTTCTTGATTAACTGCATTGAGAATAAGTTTTCCATCTCCTGTGACTTGAGTTCCAAGATTATTCATAAAGATGCTTAATCCCTCTACGAAACGACCATATTCAATTGAATCAGTAGTGGCAATATCTCTGGCTCCTTCTTGGATACGACCAATCAGTTTAAGTTGTTGTCCTGATAATGCAGCGTGAGCATTATTTCCTGCTCCTGTGAACATAGATGCGGTCATGGCTAAACCAGATTGCACATTTCTAACTTGCTCTTGAGCAGGTTTTGTGTTGGTTACAGTAGCCCAGGCTCCTAATGTATCTCCATAACTAAGAATTGGAAGTATTGGGTTGGTTCCCATGCCATTCAATGTTTGGGTGGAATATGCACGATTATTAACAGGTTCAATAGCATTAGCCTTAGCCGAAGATTCGGTAGGTGTAGATGCCATAATACTAATTTCAGCATCACACAAAGTAATCAAACGAGCCTTATCATCACTAAAGAGGTTGGGGTTGTTCAAAATCTCAACACGAGTCTTCATTACATCATAAAGACAAGAATCACCCTTCAATGCAGGGTTAGAGATAGGAGATGTGATTTTTTGTAGATAATAAGAATACATTTCGGGGTAGCCTCCTTTGTTTCCATCAGGAACTGCATATTTACGAAGTTGTGTGTTTCCTTTTCTTTCTGACTCTGAAACCATGGTGGCGATATGCCAATGAACAGGAGTCAAATTCTGTGAAAGAGTGGAATCTGCTGAACCAAATGTTGAACTAAATACACTTTGAAGGGCAGATAGAACTTGGTCTTCATAATTATAAGCATACAGGCTGGATTGTAGAATGTTGTTGCATCTTTCATAGAAAGAGTCTAACATTTCTAATAACGATGCCCCTGTGCCTTGTCCTACATTGACATTTCGCATCAAATATCCATTAACTAATAACTCTCGCAAAAACTCTTGTTCGTTGTTATAAGCAAAACCTGTTGAAATTCCTTCTGGAATACCTTTGGTATTACCTTCTGTGTCAGTAAGTCCTTCTCGGCTTCGGCCAATTCTGTGAGCGCAAACATATGGAACTGCGTCCACAATATCTTCTCGGCTAACATAGGATTTTCCTCTAAGGAAAGCAAAGGCTCTCGCTAACTTAACTAATGAATTAGTGAACCTGAATCCAAGAACACGAGTAAAGACCGCAGGTAGTTGCATTCCGTGTGCAGGGTCATTCCAAGGACCTGCTTGTTTTGATGACCTGGCGAATGCTTCTATTCCTTTATCTAATACAGGTGACTGGGTTCCGCCTCCACCCTTTTGAGATGTTGTGTTGGTAGTTGTAGAGAAATCAACAAGTGGTGATTCGTGAGGGCTTTGTGTCCAGCCCATAGGTGCATCTCCAATTGGAATGGAAGAATCCCGAACACGATAAGTTTGAGAAAACAGAACTGAAATTGCGGCTACATCTCGGTAACCATCATAAGCCCCACCAGGTTGAACCATTTGGATTCCTGATTTGTTATCTCCGATGTAATCCCACATGGCTCTAAGGTCTGTGAATCGTAGTGGTGAAACTGCATTGGTTTGCGTCATTTTCTTAACGAGTTCAAGAACTGGGACTCCACCGCCCTTTCCTGACATAATGTTGTATCTTCCACCCATTGATACAGACTTAAACAACAATTCCATGTCAATTCTGTCTGTAAATGCCAAATCGTTTCCTTTTTGGTGAGGGTTGGTGTCCATCCATGCTACGAAATTAGGTGATTGGAACTCTCTACCTCGGTATTCTACTTTCTTTTCAGCAATTAGACCTAAGATAGCATCTTCCATACCTGCTTTAGAACGGTTTGCTTCGTTGAAGAACTTAACAGGTTGAGTAACAATTGGTCTTGGCGTTGGCTCAAAGTCAAAAGTGCTAACTTGTGCGCCTTTGGAGGGGTCAAAACTTGAAGTTTCTCTAATTTCCATACCATAAAGCACTTCATCGGCTCTCTTTTCGTAATCTACTTTAGCAATACCAATTTCTGCAATCATTTCTTGAGAGATGGAAGCATAATTTTGTCCACCAACAGATTTATCTGGGTTGGCACGAGCGTCATAACAAGTTTCTAATAAGAATTCACGAAGCCAATAGCCTTCATTTCTTCCTGCGTCGGTGTAAAGTGCATCTAAACCTGATTTGTTGAGGTAATCTTGAATAAATGCTGTGGCATCACGATTAGTTACAGTAGTAATGGTGTTTAATAAATCGCTTACACGAGTTTTGTCCATTTCTGGTGTGGCTAATTGCATAGGGAATGACTTTCCACCTTCTGTGCCATCATTGATGGTAATAGTTGAACTAAAATCTAATACTCCATCGGCACCCATAATCCTAACAGGTTTAGCAATTCGCTTTTTTGCAGCCCCTTCTGGAATCTGAATAACGCCATTAACTACATTAGGCCAAGTAGAACTATCATTTATGTCAAAGTTATATGGGACATCAGCATAATAGTGTTGAAGAAGTAGGTTTCTGAATGCTTCAGGCGGTAGGGCAACCTTTTCTCTTCCGCTATCGGTGAGAGGTTTAAGATATTCATAACTGTAAAGATAAGAACCGCTTGAAAGAACAAATGACCTCATGCTGGCATCTTTTCCTGCATAAAGATAGTTTCCACCAATGCTTTTTGGCTCTTGCCACTTATTGAATCTCCAAGTTTCCCACAACTCTTTGATTTCAGGCTTGGAAATGTTACCGTAACTGATGTTGTATTGTTGTCCATTAGGGAATACTGTTGGAGAGTAGATGTTTTCAGGGCTGGAGTTGCTGTTAAAAACTTTGTTTTGTTGTCCTTCTGCCAATTCATAAGTTCTTGGGGCGCAAAGACGAGTTCCTGTGTTGTAACCATATGAGTTGGCTAACAAAGTTGCAGCACACTCAATAACTGTGGTTTTTCCTGTTCCTGGAACTCCTGATAGTCGGCAAGTTGAATCTTTCATCATCCATGCAGCCATAAATGCTTCTAAATGTCGGTAATCGTCAAAAGCGAAAACATCATTCAATGAAAGCATCAATGAACGAAGTTGCTTAAGTTGGTCATTAAGTTGGGTTCGGCGAGCAGTTGCAGCAAAAGTGGAAAGATAATTTTGGAACTTAGGGTCTAATGCATTACCCATTGAAGATGGACTCCATTGGTTTGCTCCCTCAACTTGATTAGACAAGTTGGACTTAGACATAAGTTGAGTAAATTTCAAAGCATTTTCTCCGATAACTTGAGTCATGTTGCCTTCGGTAGAAATTCCCATTTCACGGAAAACAGTTTGAGTGATGTTATCTCCTGACTCATCATAAAATACAAGATATTTAGCGTTGCCTTCTTTATCATTTTGAACTTCAATGTGTCCGATGGTATCCAGCGAGGAAATGGTGACTGTATCAGCCATACTTTGTCCACGATTTTCATAAATGGCTTCTAAATTAGCATACGCACTTGCTCCGATAATGCTTTCTAAAGTTCGGCCATCAGGAGTTAGGGTGCTTGGGTTTGGGGCTACTGCTGCGTTAGTTGCTGTGGGTGCGTTTTCTTCTTGCCACTTTTGTTCAATACCATCAATAGTTGCCATGGTGTTAGGAAGTTGAACTTCTGCATTAGGCGTATCGTTGCCATCAAAAGTAGTATCATTTTCTTCCATCGTAGTTGTTTCTTTTATTGCTTCATCTGTCATATTTCTTCAACCCCTTCGTGGAACTCTTAAATCAACTTTTATCATGTAAGATTCGTTATTTTCGTTGGTAGCAACAATGTAATAAATCTGTTCGCCCATGAGCCAAGCAATTGAGTTGGTGACAATCTCACCAGACTCATTTTTGATAGTGTGTGATGGTGATTGCTTATCGGCTCGGCGTGTGTCTTCTAACCTGTTGTATGCAGCAATTTGTTCATTATTAACAATTACAATCTGTGGGTCTGGTGGAACCATGTCTCCACCCTCAACCATACCGCCTACAATTTCTCCGTTAATATCTTTAGCATAAAAATCGGCTTCAGCATCTGGAATCATAAAGAATTTTAGTTCTTCAATTTCATCAGGGATGTCATCTTCATCTACGGCTTCGTCTTCTCGCACTTCTAAGAATGCAACCTTAACTTGAGGGACAACCATAGAGCCATCCTTCATAACTACTGATGATTTATCATAAGTGATATATTTTATACTATCTGCGATTCGGCCTTCGTTACGAATTCCTATTGGGTTTTTATCTGCGTCAAAAGCAGTAATAAATTCTAAGTATTTTTCATCACCAGGCAAAATGAATCTTTGCTGTGCGCCATAAACAGGGAAATAGTTAGATGCTGTGGCTCCTTTGCAGACGAAATCAATATAAGAACTCCAAACTCCTGAAGCATTTGGAGATAAGACTCCAATTTCATCAGTTTCATTTGGGATTGACCAATTTACTCCTTCAAGTTCTCCTGTAATGTTTAACTTAAGTGCTTTAGGTTGTAAGTAATCAGGTCTGGTTTCTGAATAGAGTTTAATGTCTGCATTGATTACAACTTGCTTGTTAAGGTTAAAGATAATGTTATTACCGCCCTTAATTGGACTCATAATATCGTTAGCACCGCCAGATTCAGACCAATTCTTCCAAAATGCGGTCATATCAGTAATATCTGGATTTCCATAGAAACGAGAAATTTGAGTTCTGATTACAGGTCCGATAAGTGAAGATTGTGAAATGGAAACATCACCGTTGTATTCTCCTGCTCGGCCTGAATTATTCAAATCAGACCATGTTAGGGTATCAACTGCATCAATGTTATCATTCTTATTGAGTAGTCCACCGAATCCCTTGACTCCATGAGCATAAAGCAATACATCCATATCTCCGATAGTAGATGTTTCAGTTACTCCTCCAAGATAGTTATATCCGCCGCTTGTTTGATTAAGTGCGAATCCTTCTGTGACTTCATTATTCTTTACTTTGATAATCTTTTCTTGTCCATCTTGCATTAGGGTAATTTCAAATCCGCTTGCATTATCTTGAGTTCCTGTGGATGGCTCATCCCAAAGAAGTTTAACTTGTGTAACTCTTGTGGGTTCTTGACTATCTGAAATAGAAACGCCCCACATTTGTCCTGCATAGGTGTCATCTCCCAATACTCGGAAGTAAGCGTCTGCTCCTTTACGGAAAGAGAATTGAAGAGTGGGTGTCAAAAACCATTTTGAATCATCCATGTTATCGGAGGTGGATTCATCAGAACCTGATTCATCTCCCCAATCATCATCACTAAAGAAATCATCTGCGCTTTGTGGTGCATCTGTGTCAGTAGCCGAAGAGATAAGAGATGTAATTGGTTGCATATCAGAATCGGAAGAGGATGGCATAAAAGTAACTAAAACTTCTCCTGCGAAATCATAAAGAGGGTCGCTGCCTTGAATTTTCTTTTGTCGGTTCCATTCTTTCTTGGAAAGTGCAATTTCTTCTTCAGGAGTTGGTGCTACCATTGAAGGAAATTTGGAACTATCTTGTTGCATTGGATTCTTAATTTTCATGCCTGGACTTGCGCCTGTGGGGACAAATGGAACGAAAACTTCTGATGGTGCTAAACTTGCAGCAGTTGGCATAGGTTCAGAACCAAGTCCTTCAATTACTTCTTCTAAGGAGGGTGTATCTCCATCATATGTCCACGAATCAGTTTCTACATCAAATTGGTCAAGATATTTTCCATTACCTAATCCAACTGTGGAAACACGATTGATATAATCAGGGGATAGAGATTGACCCATGGCTAAACGATAGATATTCTTGAAAGACCATCCGTTGTAGTTGAATTTGTTTTCTTTGATATTTCTTTTTGGAGTATTATCTCCTGCATCATCTTTCTTATTTCCCATGCCTCTTTTCTTTTCAGTTTGTCCACTCTTGATTTCAGCACCGTAAGCATACTTGACTTCTTTAGACAATTCAGGGAATACTGATAATCCTGAAGTTAGGGCAATTTTGTAAGCGTTTTTTGCTCCAGCCGCACCACTAAGAGGTGCATTTTTTCCCTCCCAACGACTACGAGAAAGAGTAAAGATTTGGTTTCCTTCCTCATCTGTTAAAGATGTGAGCCAATTAGCAATTGGTTCCCAAAGATTTGCGGCTGCTCCTTGATTGTATCCATCTAAAGTAAGATATGCAATAATCTTTCCTTGGGTTTCCGATGATACTTCAGGCATATACTTACTATCCCTATCTTGTTATTTAAGTTTGTCCCTACAAATTCCGCCCATCGTTGCGTAATTCCATAATAAGTTCGGCTCGTAAAAACTGATAGATTCTCTTAAACCAATTGATGTTGTGATTAAAAAGACGGCATACCATGTTTATTTCAGGGTATCTAATGGAATAGATGTCTAAGGCTTCAACAAATTCATAAAATCCTGAATTAGCCCATACTCTGACTCCTGCATCGGTAACACTATCAAAGAATTGTCTATTTACAATCATGGTGTCAAACAATTCAACTGCTTCGGAATCATCATCGTTGGGAACATAATAAGGATTTAATTGAATAAACTTGTCTGCTAACTCAACATAAGATTTCAAATGGATATTGCGAAACCATTCTAACCAATCGGGCATTTGTTCTGCCACATATTTTGCCCAAACTGGATTAACCAAATTTCATTCCTCCGAATCTTTCAGGCGTTGAATTAAGTCTGCTTTTTTACCTCCAAGTGGAAGTCCAGCGGCCCGAAGTTCGGATTTAAGTTCAGTTAAGTTCATAGCATCATAATTTACTTCTACCAATTCAATTTCTTCAATTGGAGCGGGTGTTTCAATTACAGATTGGAAAGTTTGAATTGGTTGTTCAAAATAACTTTCAGGAACTTCAGTTAGTGCTTCATATTCTTCTCCCGTTTCTCGGTTTCGGTATGAATTGGTAGATTCAATAAAATCCATTTCTGCCTCATCAAACATTTCTACCTCTTGTGGGTCAGGTGCTCTTTCTTCAAAAGAAGTGATTCCTTGTCGTGACATCATATCTTCTAAAGATTCTAAACCACCAATTGTTTTTGTGGCAGGAACTGGTGTGGTATTGGGAGTATAGTCCGAAAGTGCATTTGGTGTGGCTAATTTATCGCCTTCAAAAATCACTTTGCTTTGTGATGCAATTTTAGCCTGTTCTCCTAACATGGCTTTTTGTATTTCATCCATACCGCCTGTAACTAATGTGTGTAATGAATCATTGTTGCTATAATCTACATTACTACCTGCGCCTCCTTTGTTGGTAACGCTTTGACGGTCATTTTCTATTTGGGACATAGTTAATCCTTGTTCAGCAGCAAGGGCTTCCATGCCTGTAATGCCTGTATTAGTTTGTTTTTGGGCTTGAGCGATGGAACTATATTGGTGGGAACTTTGAGCCGCAGGGCTGTTTGCAGGGGCTACTCCTAACATAGCATTCCAATCCACAGGGCCATCAGTAAATGGGTTGGCAGGTGGAGGTCCAACTTCTTGGGCTTGTTGTATTTCAGGTTCGGAATCTTCATCTTCTACTTCCTCTCCTACGAACAATGCCATAGAGTCAAAGTTTTGGGCTTCTTTGATTCTTTCTAAGAAGGCTTCATCTTCATTAGATAATTCGGTTTTCTTACCTTGAAAATACTCGGTAGCCGAGCGCAAAATGGGAGCCACATCCGATACAAATCCAAATAATCCCACTCCTTTATTGACAGTTTGATTGGTAGATAGGCTTTCTCCAACTCCATATTTATCAAGGAAATTAACTAAGGGCAACAGAACCTTTTCGGTCATATCATTGTCTAAATTAAGTTGTTTTCCCAATTCATTGATGTCGCCATCTCCTGTGAGCATCTCTACTAAAGACTTAGACTCCAGTTTTGGTTGTGAACTCTTGGGTTGGCCTGAAACTGGTTCAGGTTCGGGTTCTTTGTCAGTTCGGATGGTATCATCAAATTCGGACATGGTTTCACCTTATTTACACTATGGAAGGCAAAGTAGTTAAATCTTCCCTTTTGAGAATATATCAGATAATCCGTCTTTCATTGAATCTATCCAAGCCATAACGGGATGTTCGGCTCCTTTGATTTCTCCTGATTCAATAGACTTGGCTACTTCTTTTAAGGAATTGGCTAACAAGTTTTGAACAAATTGTTGTTCAGTTTGTGCTCCTTGCGATGCTCCTTTGATGAATGATGAAATTTCTTCGGTCAATCTTCGCAACTCTCGCTCTTTGGCTGATGTTTTATGTTGCATAACATTCCAAATAAATGGTGAATTAACTACTCTCAACATTCTTTGCTCCATTGGCAAGTCTTGTTCTAAAATATCAATTAAAGAAGAGAATTCAGTTTTAAGTTCGGCTTTCAATTTAATATCATCAATTTTCAATTGACCCATAAAGCCTTGAAAGTGTTGCTCTAAAGCAAGTTGCTTTTCACGCTCCAAAAGTTGCTTGTATGCTCCAAGCATCTCTCGCATTTCTTCTAATTCCATTTATTATTCCTCCGCTTACATGGAGGGTCCATTTCCACGATTAAATTGGGCTAAAAACGATGAATCCATATTGACCCTTGCATCATACTTCTTAACTGCTTCTTCGGCTGCTAATTTCTTTTCTTCTCTGGATTCTGCCCGCTTGATAGCAGATTCGGCTTCATTAAGTTGTTTGTTAATTCGCTCCAAATCGCTGTTAATTGAATCCATTTTATTTTTGTAATACATCATTGTTCCAACTACTCCAACCATGAGTCCACCGACAAATCCCATAGCCAATCCCGATTTTCCTACTCCAAAACCAGCAGATGCTAAAGGTTTGTTTGGGTTAAGTGCGGCTACTGGTTCAGCAGCCTTGATTTCGGAAGGTGGTGCGGAGGAAGTTCCTCCATTGATGCCTCGGCGAGCGATTTCTGCATGAATTGAGGTTAAGTCAGTCTTAAACTTAGCAAAATCATCAGATGATGAAATATCTGTGTCAGACATAGAACTCATTAAATCCAAAAGTTCGGAATCGCTTAAATCTCCTAATCGGACATTTTGTTTAACAGAAATTTCTTCGGCAGCGAAAACTTTCTTGTTATTTTGCCAATTGCCTAACAATTCAGCACTCTCAACGATACAATCGGTGATTTTCTTGAAACCACGAATTCCTTTTCCTCTTTGTCCCAAAATATATTTGCCTTCTCCTTCTCGGTGGCAAAAATCAACAAATTCAGGAATTGTAATTTCGTTATCTGAAACCTTGACATCACTCGTGCCAGAATTTTTAATTCCTTTACGGTATCTACGGATAAACCAGACCATGTTATGTATGGGTTGCTCTTGATATATAACTCTTTGTGCGATTTCGGACATTCAATCCGAAACTATATCCCATTATCCGAATCAAGACCAAAGTGTAGCGATGTTCTCATAACAGATGTTAATAGTGTCATCAGAAGGGTCAGTAATTTCAGGCATCATATTTTCTAATGCCAAAATTGTGCTATTTATTTGATTCCACTTGAGTTCTTTGATTTTATCAAAAATACCTCGTTCTTGTGCTCTTTCATCATAGCCTTTTTGAGTAAGATATTTCTCTAAAGCCAATACATCCAACCTCCAACGGATTCCTCCTTTTCGGTCTTTGGCTTGAGCGTGTCTAAAACAAGGTCGGTTTCTAAGAATGCCGACTACTTCACGAGATGTATAACGGCGAGGTTTGTAATCTACCATGTAAGATGAAATTTGTGTGGAATAACCATAGCCTTTGTTAGCCAACATATAATCTACAATGTCTAAAACTAATGTTTCTGTCAAGGGGAGTGGTTTCCTTTTGGCTTTAGGTTTTTCAGCGAGTGGGTCACGAGAAAAATCATAGCCTTTTTCATCTTCGGCCATGCTTACTCTTCCTCTTGGCTTTCCTCTGCTTCTTTCAATGCCTTTCCGTAAGCGATTAGTGCGGCTTCTTTTTCGGCTGCGGCTTGTGCTTCCATTTCAGCCAAACGCTCTTCGGAGATTTCCTTTCCTCGCCCATCACGAGGCTTTTGTTGGTCCTCAATCATTTCTTTGACTTCTTCTACTTCGGGAAGGTCAAGAGCCTTACGGACAATATCAGCCTTTTCAAACTCATACTTTTCTTTGGCTTCATCAAGAGTTAGACCTTCGGCCTTCAAATCTTTAATGTATTGTTTCTTGTTGCGTTCAAATTCCATAGCAACAATAATCCAGTTGATGGATTCATCTATTTGTAAATCGGTTTCAGGGTCAAAATCTCGTTCCCATAGCATCTCTACTTCACGGTTTAATGTCAGGGGTGACATATCTCCACCTACGCTGTCAAATTCTTCCAAATCATCGTCTAAGACTGAACCATGAGGCTTGTCTGCCAATCTATCAATTAGTTCAAGGGCTTGTCCTTTACTTACTGCAAAACCTACTCGCTTCCAATATCGCATTTCTGTGCTCATAATATAGGTGTGTGGTTCATTGTATTTATATCTTCTGTTTTACGGCATTTACAGGAATGCCTTTCCACATAGACCTAACGATATGTTCTGAATCTTGAGATATTTCTCCAGCCACATAAAAAGCATAGCCTTGATATTGTTTCAATTCCACGACTGAAACAAAATCTCTAAGCCAATCAGGGAGGTCAGACATAGGGCAACCATTCTCCTGCGGATTTGTCATTTTTGGCAGCGAATATCCTGCCTGTGCGGAAACCGTTTTTAGTCCTAACTGAATCTGATATTAAACGGCCTTTGCATTCTAATCCCCAAGGTGGTTCTGAAAACTCTTTTCTAACTGTTAATGTAAAGTCGTCTTCAAAGTTTTTAGGAGTTATTTCCATAGCCCCTAAATTGGAGTTCCAAGATAAGTTAGCAATAATGACATGAATGCCTTCACCTGATGAAGAAATACGATACCAAACACAACCAACTCCAAAACGATGTTGTAATTCTTGTAATGCAGTTTGAACAAGAGGTTCGTCTTGCTCTACATCATCCCAATCAAAGGTTAGATACATGATAATGAATTATTTCATCATCTATTTAACATTACCATTGTTGTGAAGGGCAAGAAGATGGGTCAGATTTCATAAATCCTTGCTGTGGTGCATATTGATAAGGTGTATAGAGTGGACCTACAACTCCTTCTGCGGCGGAAGTGTCAGTTTCGGTAACTAATGTCCATTCATAATCCGCAGAAAGTGGGTTAGCAGGAGTAGCCTTGGCTGCTTGAGCCAGTTCATAGTTAGGAATCCAACCAGTTGGGTCATCATCAGGAGCAGTAGTTGGAACTTCAGAATAACTGCTTCCATGACTTAGTGCATCGGACTCACGCCACTCGGCTTGAGTTGCCGCAGGTTGGCATCGCAAACATCGGCCATCTTGGGCTTGCTTAGAACTACCTTCACAAGCATTACAAAGCAAACAATCAATCTGCACATCTTTGGCTTCATCTCCGAGAATGTCTGTTAGGTCATCTCCGTCTGCATCATAAACATAAACTCCATTGACTAATACTCCTTTACATTCAGTCGCTTCGGAAGTGGAAAGTGCAACACACTTTTGGTCATCATCTGGGTCAAGGTAATATCCATCACCACAAATACAATCTCCGTCATCATTACGGCTCATGTTAGCATCTGGGCAATACATATTATAATAATAGTAGGCTGCACCTGCACCTACAACTCCAACAGTAGCAATCAATGGAACGGCGTTCATATGTATTTGTTACTGTTTCGTCTATTTAAGTTTATCTTTATCTTTTTCTTCGTAGGCTTCAACAATCAATTTTGTTATTTGTGGATTTCTTAAAGAAATATACCACCAAGCAAAATAAGCACTACAAACTGCCATAAGGCATACTAAGGCAGTTAATAGACTCAACCACACTACAAAAAGGGTCATTGTTTCCATGTGAGTGTCACTCCTGAAGAGTTTTTACGAAGTTGTGGTGTTCCTGATGCTTTATCTGGTGTGGGGATGTGATACCAAATTTCTCCATGTCCAAAATTAAATTCATCAAATTGATATTTGATTTCAGTTCCTGAAATCTTCCACTTAGAATCGGCGGCAAATGGAATCTTAACTTGGACTTTATTTGGGGAAATGGCGAGGGAACGGATTGGGTCATAGGTGAGTCCTGATTTTGGATTCCACAATAAGTTAGCGTAATCTGCTAATTTGGCTCCTCTGGGTTCATAGGGTAGTCGGGAAACTCCGACTAACTTAATCTGATGTTGTCGGCAAACTTCATGATAACGAGCCAAATAAGGTTGTTGATTATCATATTCACACTTAACTAAAGCAGTAGCCATGTTGGTTGCGGCTGCTTCCCAAACCTCGGCTCCAAAGTTAGGCATAACATTGTTAATTACGATATTTTTAACCATGATTTTTTGAGATTCTAAAAACCTAATTGTTCGGTAACATTCTTGAAATCCTGCTTCCGTAGGAATTGATACTAAATTGACTGTAACCCAGTCAGGGTTGCGAAGCAAGACCTTTAAGCGGTCAATCTTTTCGCAAACGGCTTCTAATATGGTAACCATACGAGAGGCTGTATCATTCTTGCGGAATAAAATTCCTTTGAGATTTTCTACTTTGGCTTTCATGCGAAGTATTTTCAAAAGAAATGTCTTGATATAATCTGGTGCGGTCAAGGCTCTAAGGGTGTGTCCTGTGGGGGCGGTATCAAATATAACCATATCATAATCAGCAGAATGCACTAACTTGGATATTTCTTCTAAAGCAAAGAACTCATCAATTCCTGGAAACATAGCCATGTCAGTAAATAAGTCAGCATCTACTCCAGGCATGAGTTTCTCAAAAGTTTCTTTGCTGGCTTCGTTTAATGAATCTGCAAATATCTTGGCCTCTCTTTCTGCGTCTATGTTTCTGGCCCAAAAGTTATCGGCAATCTTAGTGGTTTGGAGTCCTACGGATGCTCCGAGAGTATCGTCTGTGCTGTGGGCAGGGTCAGAGGACACCAAAATAGTTCGGTAGCCTTGTGAGGCCCAATGTTGTGCCGTAGCAGCAGATACTGTGGACTTACCCACTCCGCCCTTTCCAGTAAATAACATCAAGGATGCCATATAATTCTATGGACTTCGTTCCTATTTAATTGTTCTCTTTTTGGGATTAGGCCCAACTTAGGCTGAAATCACTATCAAAATAAGAAACTGAATCATCACTTACTGCAAAACCATCAACATATTCTCCTAATATCTTGACTTTGAAATAAGATTCTTCTAAAGCAGGGCGAATATCAATAGGACATAAGTTACAAGATAATGAAAACATTAACAATCTCTCATCATCGTAACCTCCATCTTCAATGGAAACATTGATGCCATCTGGAATAAATTGTCCCGAATAAATTACTTCGGTGTCCATAGAAACAAACATTTGTAGGTAGTCAGAATAATTATTGTCAGAGGGTGCAATCAAAATTTGTTTCAAAGTTACTCCTGCTGGTATTTTAGCAGTTGTCATTACCAAAAAATCTTCGGTAGCGGTTACGATAATGTTGCGTTCATAGTGTTTATCCATTTTACCAATTATGGCTTCTTTGTTCGGATATTTAAGTTTGGTCGTCTTCTGCATCGCTTTCTGGCACTTTATCGGTATTTTGTTTCCGTTCTAAGGAAGTTTTCTTTTTAGGGACTGGTGTTCCATAAAGACTATCTAATGAATTGAATTGCTCATCCGTAATAATTTGGTTTTTGAGTTGTTCATCTTGGTCTGGGAAGGCACTAATGTTCTTGAGGTTGCGTTCAATGAAATCTCCTTCTATGAAGTCCATTTCTGAAACTACAAACTCTCCTTGAATTTGTTCTTCTAAATCATGGGCAATAGCAGATTGTTGTCTTCGGCGTTTGCGAACTCTGCCTTGTCGCTCATTATCTATCAACATCTTGCGGTATTCTGCTTGTTGCGATTGCACCCATGCTTCAATTTCTTCGGTGGTCATGTTGAGAACATCTCCACTAATCATTTTTCTTTTATACCATTCAACATTTTCAACGGTGACTGACAATCCTAATTCTTGAACAACGGTGGCAATAAGTGAATCTACTCCATCAAACAAGAGATAATCAACCCACATAATAACTGCACGGCCTGATGGTCCTTCTATTTGAGTTAATTGAATAGGTCCTGAATTACCTCCTTCTCCTGGAGGTCCAGCAGTTCCACCCACTCCGTCTGCGGAACCAAAGTTTCCACCTAATGTGAAGGCTCGGAAGTTATCTGTGCCTCCTGCGGTGTTAGCAAACATAAATGAAGTGGTTTGGGCTACGCCTCCTGGTGTAGTGGTAACATTCTTTTGGGCTAACACAGGATTTTTAGTGCCATCTGTCTTAAAGAATGCAAACCGAGATAAATTAGAAGATGCTGCCATGAACCAAGCAGGGCGACTTTCGTTGCCATCCCGATTAGCAGATATACTCAATAACCATTGATTTCTGTCTAAATCATAGGCCATATTCATTACACCTCCTGTGATATAGGGAACTACATTTAATGGTGATGGTTCTTCATTTCTATATTGTATCATTTCTGCAACTATGCTATCTTGATTCGGGGTGTTGGCATCTGAAAATCCAAAATCAAAGAAACAACTGGCTGTGGCTTGAACCGACCAAGTTCCTCCATCGGCTTGAGCATAATCGGGAACTATGCTGCTGCTGTTAGCGGTATCATAAGTTAAAACAAACGGCCTAACGGTTTCATATAAGGGATTGGTAGAGTCCACGGGAGAATAACTTCCACAAAAACCTCTTATGTCTGCGGAAAAACGAGGGACATTGTTATAGGCGGCACCCCAATTTTGTTCTCCTGACTCAATGTTTTGGGTGTCAGGTCGTGCAAATGGAACTCCAAAAATATAAGTGTTAGATAGTGAAGTATTTTGGAAACCTCGCTCTTCTGTGGTGGGGAATGTTTGCCAAGTAAAATCGTCAGTATTGGTTGAAATAATTGGTCCAATTTGAGTGGCTACTTGAGGTATGGGATTTGTCATCAAACCCAAATCAGGATTAAGTAGATTTTTATTGGTATAGTGGTAAGTTATGTGGGAAAAGTTAGTCCATGGTTTTCCTCCTGCGGTATTAAAACGAGGGACGAATAACCTTAACAAAATCATCTCATCAGCAGCGTTATTGGTGCTTAACTGTTGAATTCCTGTGTAATAGGCTCCTTGTAAATTATCTGATGATTCAAGTTGTGCTGCATCTTGTGTAGAAATTGGTTGCGTGGCTGTTCCTTCCATATTTCCATATGACTTTTGATTTCCAAATGAGTTAGGGTCTGCTATCCGATAAGTTCCAATAGTGACGACAGGACGCTGTTTTGTAGTGGGTGGGTCTATTCCTTCAAAAACATTAGTTGAGTCGGCATAAGTATATCCCCAACCTGCGGTGATAAATCCTCCTAATAAAGATGCTTCTCCGCCATTTAATCCTCCAACCATGTCAGCATCGGCAGTAAGTGTAATATCTCTGTAAAATGCTGGTGCTCCACCATTGACATCTGGTTTATTTCCACCTGAAAATCCATCAGTATAACTAAATGGTGTATAATTGTTATAATTTTTAGAATTTATTTCAGGAATATCTCGTCCAATCAAGAAGGGAATATCTTGTGCTCCTCGGTAACTTCCAGGTTGATTGGCTTGAACTCCTGTATATGATAAATCAGCGACAGGGATAACAACAATTTCTCCAAAAACTGTGTAATTGGCAGGAGTCCAATTTCCTGTATTTGTAAATGCGGTGCGAATATCAGTAGGAAGTAGTGTTTCATCAAAAACAGTTCCATCAGCGATACCGTCTAATGGAATTGCATAATACATTTGATGTATGGGATAGGCTAATTGTGTATTGTTTTCCGTAAGTGCTCCAACCCCTGCCGCCGCTTTATCAATTACTGTTTGAGCGTTATATGTAATTGTGACTCCTCCGACAACGCTGGTGAATACTCCTTGTGCAATTTGAGGAGTTCCATCGGCTGGTGATGCATAGTTAATAGTGGGTTCGGCATATCCAAAACCATCACTTATTGCCATGCCGTAGCAACCTCCTTCGGCAGTAGCATTTGAACCAGGAATTTGGGCTTCGGTGACTCCAATGGCTGGGTCGCTATTGAAAAGCCTTTGAATCCCTCTGGTGATATTCATGTGCCATGCAGATAAATCATTTATTTTATCAATTCTGCAACAAGCAAAAAATCCATCTCTAATAAGATAAGTAGTGCCTAATCCAACTGGAGCACCGCCCCAAAGATAGTCAATTGTGCCTGTAACAAAATACATATCGTTTCCGATTTGAACATCTCGGATAACAATAGAGTTTGGCAAAGGGTTTTGAGCGGGTCCTGTATTTGGGGGTGGGCTATAAACGAATCCTAACCAATTTCTTAATGTATATGGGTCAGTCCATGGAGTAGTATCACGAAATTCTAACACTTTTTCAAAAAGATTGACATCTAACGCCGTTTGAGGGGTATCATCGGTAACTCCAGGTGTGATAATCATCTTAGTTCGCCGTCCAGGTATAATTAGAATTGGGGGAACAATCTAAAGGTTGTCGTGGGTCCACAAAAGGATTGATAACTTTTAATAAAATATCCCAATCAGTTCCTGGTGGAATTTCCACAGGGATGTAAGTTTTATCTCCTAAAACTGGTCTATATCCACTTCTTCCTACACCTTGACTAAGGCTAATTGGATATGGGGCTGCCGTTCCTGGCATTCCATCTTGAACAGTTCCATCTAAATTTTCAAAGTAATAAGTAGTTCCTACTTTATATTGCATATAAGTTCCAGGCGACCATGCGGAAGGGTCATCTAATTCAGATTCGGTGACATTGTTTCTACCAGGTGTGCTTCCATAGTATTGTAATACAATGAATTGGTCATCTTTTGTTCTATTTCTTGATTTCAAAGTATTATCTGAACCTGGATTGTCATAAAAGATAGATTCACCTGTGCGAAGTGTAGTGAGGTCGGATACTGGGGTAGTTCCGTTGTCTTCCCATTTGACGGTCCAACCTTGCCTACGAATAGCCATACATTAACTTAGTCACGCTTGTTATTTAAGCCTTCTTTTCTTGCCTCTTTGTTGAGAGGGTTGTCCAATTACTCCATTTAATTTGGCTTGCTTTTCTTTTTGTTGTTTTTTGGATGCCTCAATTTCAACAGAATCTTGCGCTGTTATGAGGTTTGTCCAAGTAGGTGCTTCACTTTGCGGCGTAAATGGAATCAGATTTGGTAACACATCGGGAAGTTTTGCCTCTCCTTGAGATGCGCTACGATAACTAAGTTTAGCATCTATCTTTTTTTGTTCTTCAGCAAGAAGTTTTTTGAGTGGGTCTGTCATAGTCCTCAACTCTTATAGGAATTGATTGTTAATAAATCTATTCTTTTGGATAATACTTGTTAGCAATATCTAAGCCTTCCATTAGACCAAAGCCAGAGGCAACAGTCATAACACCGAAAACTGCAATTTGTTTCATTTGGCTATAACGAACTCCATTAACTACTCCGAGAATTCCTCCGAGAGCACCAATTAGGGAGCCTGTATAAACTAAGGAGTCAATAGATGTGAATCCCATTTCTTTGTAATATGCGACTGGATTGTTAATCATAATATCACCAAGTTGAAGGTATTTCATTCATAGCACCTAATTGCTTGGCACGAAGTTTAATAAATTTCTTAGCCTTAGCCTTATTAGATTTCTTAGCAAGTCCCCAAGATTTAACTGCATTCTTTAGGTCTTGCTTATTACGGATTGGGAATGAGCCATCAGCGAGTGCGTGTCCTTTCTTCGCTAACTTCTCTCTTTGGTTTTGTGTGAATTCCGCAGCCGCTACTTCGGCTGATTCTTCACCAACTGATGCGATTGCTTTGGTAACATCTTCCTTAATCTTTTCAGTTTCTTTCTTTTTCTCGCCTGTGGATTTTGCAGAAAAGATTCTAACTCCACCCCAAACCAATGCGCTTCCAATAGTTACCATTCCAATTGAATTCCAAACAGAAACAGCACCATAATTGTTATATGCTTTAATAATTAAATATCCGCCAGCAGAAATGGCTACAACTCCACCGATTGTATATGGGTCTAACTTGAGGTCCATAACAAATAGTTAGTCTTTCGTCTATTTAAGTTTATTGAGATGTATAATACCAAACGCTGGCTGCTAATACTGCTATAACGCCTACATAAATTCCTATGTTGCTTTTTTCTGTTTCGGTGGTATCAACTGGTTTGAAAGAAAAACTTTGTGTGGTCACCGTAGAACTGTTATCAGTTTGGTCTGGTGCTGTTTCTTCAGTTTCATCTGATTCTGGTTCTGTTTCTTCAGGGTCTGGTTCGGAAGAATCTTTGGTGATTGATAAAAACTCAAACTTATGATAGCCATCATTATCCATAACTAATTCAAAAGGATTAGAAGGAGTAATTGAATAACTTTGTCCTGTATCGCTATTTTTGAGATTTATGGTGTAACCTGCATTTGGCTTTACTCGGAAAACTTGTCCACAGTTATTACTGTCATAACTGCAACCATAAGGGTGAATAGTTAGGTGTTTGGTATGAGAATTACTATAATTAAATCTATCACTTTTATTTCCATCAGACTTATAGACATAAGCATAATCTATGGCTGGGTGATTTTGTTGATAATTTACTAAATCTCCACTACTGCTAAAAGACACATCTTCAGAAGAATAAACATCATGTAAAAAATTAAATGGATTGAAAATAGGTTTCCAAACATGGGCGTTGGTATCAAATGGATTAAACATCTTTTTTATCTCCTGTCATATAAATTCCTAATGAAACTAAAATAGTAACTCCGACTCCGACTCCTAATAATATCTGGTTCGGCGTAAATGGGGGCTTAACTTCGGTAACATTGGAAGATTGGCTCTGTATCTTTGCCTTTTTATTACATTTGCCATTTTTGAAAGTAGAATCTCCATCACATTTACAGTAACAATCAGAACTTAATTGAATAGCATTTGCACATGATTCTTTATTCCATCCAGTAGATGGGTCAGAACATTGGGGGCCACCACAACCCGCTTGTGATTTGAATCCTTCAAACACTTCGGCAGTTAAGCCTCTTTCGGCCCACATATCATAATAACCTTGAATACTTACTGATGGATTAGACATCATAGACTTGATAAATTCGGGATAACCCCAACTACAATCCACAGTTTCTTGGACTCTTCCACTGGAATAACTATGGTCTAAATCAAAATTACTCATTAGATTTTCCTCCTGATAATCCCAAAACGGCTAATCCCAATACAGTTATTCCTGCGATTCCTGCCATTAGAGTTCCGACTGACATTCCCTCATCTTCATCCTCATTATTTGATGAACCTCCATTAGTTGTGCCTGATTTAGCCACACCTTTCTTACATTTGGTTCTAAATACCCCTGATTGGAGGCTATAACCTGCTAAACATTCGCATTTTTGTGTTTCTTGGTTGAAAATAGTGGCATTTTCGTCTGAATCGGTGCAATACTTACAATCTTGGCTATCAATAGTGGCTTCAGAGTCGTAATTCATGGCTGTATTGTCTAAACAACCTATTTTAGCAAAGCCTGTGGCTGTGGTGAGGCGGTATTTGTCCCAACTTTGAGGTGAAAGAGTTTTCTTAACAATGAATTCTTGAGGTGGATTCAAACCTGTGGCTTTCCAACCTGGTTTTGCGATGGCATACAATACATCATCTTCTCCTGGTTGGGGCAGGACACTTTTAGAAGTGTTTCTTTTCCATTTCCATTGGTGAGTAATGCGAGAATATGGTGGGTTTGGGTCATATTCGGGAGGATTCCATGGAGTTCCTACATATTCCCATTCCTCTACCAAGTAACCTTGTCCGTCTAAATTAGTCGGAGGCATCAAACAACTACAATCTCCTGGCCTTTCGGCAACACTTTGTAATTGTGGATTATTGGTTTGGTTTTGTCCTTGTATCCAAACTGGTTCGGCAGATTCACAAGGGCAGTTTCCTGTTGAGGCTCCTGGAGAATAATTCAAAGCATTAGAATCTTTACATCCTGATTCTGACCTAAAGACATTCCAATGTGCGACTTCTGCATCTCTAACCATGCGAGCATCAACTAATGATGAATAGTATTGTTGAAAACCTTTAGTAAATATATCTCCTTGAAAATCACTTTCGGGAATGTTAAGTCGGCTGCCTGTGCCTTTGACATTTCCATTTAATCCTCTTACTTCGTATCGGGTTCCACAATTTCTGGCTCCGCTACCTGGATTGTCTGGGTAATAATATCCTTCACAAGTCACAGTAAGATTAGAGTTATTATAAGGGTTTGGATGAACTCTTGTTTGTTCATAAATTTCTACTTGAGTATTTGAGTGAAGGGAATTACAACTTGTAGTGCGAGTTTCGCCTGATAATAAACTGGGTGCGGTGCTTTCGGCCTTCTTAATGTTTTCTGCATTACGGGCAGCAAGCCCTCCAAAGTTTAATTCATATGGATTAGTAAGAACTGTTCCCATCAAACACCAACTCCATAAATGGTTGCTCCCCATGTGGCTAATCCAATAACTGCTCCTGCGGCGAGAATTGGTCCCCATGATGTTGAACCTTCATCTGACCCTCCGTTGCCTCCATTGTTTTGGTTTTTACTACATCGGGTATTATCTATGTAATAAGCAGAAGCGTCATAATTAGGGTCTTTGCTATCTCCACAAGTGGCTGTGAATAATGGTGAATCTACCCACCAAAATGTTTGAATGCCTAATTTGTTAGCATAATCTTTTATTTCACTAATTGCCCAATCAAGGTATTCGGATTCTCCTTGTATGGCAGAGTTTCCAAGTGCATTACATTCACTTTCGGAAAATTGGGATGAATCGGCATTGGTGTAATAAGTGCAGGGTAAATCATAAGTCCATTTTTTACCACCGACATTTCCACTTCCTGCGGTGATTACTCCAACTCCTTTAGAAAGTGCATCAGCCTTGCTACTGACATTTAATTCAATAGGTAAATTAGTTAGGTGTCCGTTAGAATCTACTCTCCAACCTTTTGGCATTCTGACTGGCTCTTCATTGTAAATCCAATGCCATACTCGTTCCATATCCACAATTTGTTTCCTTTCATTCCAGATTCCATCACAAGCATTACATTTCATGTATGCTTCTTGTGGCTTGCCTCCATCAACATAGAATCTTCCAGTGCTTTCTCTGGCTGAAGCGGTCCATTGAATGCCTTTAGTCCCTTCAATATAGCCATCTGCCACAAGGTTCGGAGGTGGGTCTGCACAAGTTTGCGTCATTTGAGTGCAAGTGCCTGTGATAATTACCCAATCATCAGGATTCTCCCAATCTTGAGATTGTCCTGAACCTCTTTGAACTGGATTACGATTTTGATATTTTCCAAATTCATCAAGATATTTGTCTGGAAGGATGCGGGCTTCTTCAGGCCATGTGGGTATGGTAGTGGTGGCATCACCATGAGCCTCAAATGTTTTATTCATAATCGGTCCTGGAACTGGAGATAAAATCAACGGGGTGTTAATTTGATTTCCGCCTGGAAACTTTTGAACAGCGTCAAAATTGCCATCAGGTCTGCGGGTCAAAACATAACTGTTTCTCCATGCAGCCATTGTTTGAACCTCTCCTGCATCGGATTGCCACATCTGTCCTGCGTCTTGAACTTCGGGATTCATAAGCATGGCTCGCATACCACTTTGTAAATTAAAGGTGGGTATTGGATATAACAAATCGTTATAGGATGAACTAACCCAAAAACCCATAGGTAAAACTTATGCTTCTCGCTATTTAAGTTTTGAGTGGAGAAGGGGAGATTTGAACTCCCAGCCTCTCGGATGCAAACCGAGCGTTCTTCCGAATTAAACTACTTCCCCTTAATCCAATGGATGCTCAATATCTTTGTCCCCTAAAGCCCATCGGAGTGTCTTACAAACACCCTCTAAGGCTTTGAAGTTACGAGCATGATAGAGTTTATCTTTTTTCCTGCGGGCTTGCAGAAATTTAGTGTGGTGCATATTCCTTACTCTTTCTGCTTTGCCTAACATGACTTCAATCTCTTCCCATGTTCTATCATAAGAAAAATGTTCTGAATCTTGGTGGTCAGACATACCTGAACTTGAAGCCTCGTATTCATCCATAATCTCACTTCCGTTCTATTGCTATTTCAATTTTTAGAATTGAGTGAGTTGGCAATAAATACTAAACTTTCATGATTCAAAGGTGATAAATCCACATGAAGTCGCTCCACAACATCATTTCTGCGGTTCCACGCAGTAACTGAACGCTTACCAATGGTGGCAGTTCGGTTTTCAATGTGTGTTATCAACTCGGACTTAGACATCTTCCGTAGTTTGGTTGGGTTATATCGCAATACTCGGCGCATACATAATGTTATGTATTCTACCCTCTTAAATGTTCCTACTTCTGTCGTTTTGCACCCTTGATTCGGGGCATTAAACAGCATCAGGAAGTTTCAAGAATATCTAATACGCCATCGCCGTCATCGTCCTCGTCAATGTGGTCTTCAAGTCCATCATTGTCGTGGTCAAATTGCCCAGTTTGGGAATTTCCATCATTGTTTTCAAACCAATCTGATAATCCATCATTGTCGTCATCTGAATCGGAAGCATCCCAAATGTTATCGTTGTCGTGGTCGTATCTGTAAGCACTCCACGCTCCTCCGATTTCATCAACATCAAGAATGTTGTCGTTATCATCATCAGTATCTACACTATCATTAAGTCCATCGTTGTCATGGTCACGACTTGCATCAGAACCATTGTCATAAAGGTCTTTGTAATTGTCAATTCCATCATTGTCAATATCTAAGTCAAATCGGTCTTGAATGCCGTCATTGTCATGGTCGTAAATGTTAGTGTTATCGTTTCCATCATTGACTTCTTCTGAATCGTTGATTCCGTCCCCGTCATCATCGTTATCTTCTGCATCATCAATACCATCATTGTCGTGGTCTTCAGGTGAATCATCCATAGAATCTGGGATTCCATCGTTATCATCATCATTGTCTAATTCATCAGGAATGCCGTCACCATCATTGTCATTATCACCATTTTGGTTTTGGTTATCTAACTGTTGGCCTTGTTGCTGGTCATTTTGCTGACCTTGTTGGCCTTGTTGTCCGTTTTGAGTTTGACCTTGTTGTTGTTGGTTTTGCCCGTTGTTGTTTTGACCGTTCTGTTCTTGTTGTTGTTGCTCGGACTGTTGGCCTCCTTGCTGACCGCCCTGTTGTTGTTGGCCTTGTCCATTGTCTTGTTGTTGTCCTTGTTGGCCTTGCTGACCTTGTTGGCCTTGGTTGCCCTGTTGTCCTGATTGTTGGCCTTGTTGTCCAGCCTGTCCTTGCTGTCCCTGTTGTCCTTGTTGGCCTTGCTGACCTTGCTGGCCTTGTCCTTGACCTTGACCTTGATTCTGTCCTTGTCCTTGTCCTTGACCTTGACCTTGACCATGACCTTGACCTTGACCTTGCCCCTGTCCTTGTCCTTGTCCTTGTCCCTGACCTTGCCCTTGACCTTGGCCTTGTCCTTGACCTTGCCCCTGACCCTGACCTTGACCCTGACCTTGGCCTTGTCCTTGGCCTTGTCCTTGACCCTGACCTTGGCCTTGTCCCTGTCCTTGTCCTTGGCCTTGTCCTTCGCCTCCAGCATCGGATTCTCCTCCGCCTTCTGTTCCACCGTTGCCTGAACCTGCATCAGATTCTTGGAAATCGGGGTCGTAAGCATCTGGGATTCCATCTCCATCCGAATCGGAGTATTCTCCATCATTCGGGTCATTAGGGAATGCATCTGTATTATCAGGTTTGCCATCCCCGTCTGTATCGGCATTGTTTGGGTTAGTTCCTTGTGCGTATTCTTGAGAGTTGGATAATCCATCTCCATCAGGGTCGCCGTTGGCATCGCCACCGTTAGTTGGATTTAGGCCGTTAGCGACTTCCCAACCATCTGGTAGTCCATCACCGTCTGAATCTGCATTGTTCATGTTTGTGCCGTGAGTTTGTTCTTCAGAGTTGGTTAAACCATCTCCATCCCAATCAGCCCCACCATCGGAGGGGTCCAATGGGTCAGAACCATCGGCGGTGACTATACCTGCGCTCATAGCAAGCATAATAGCGGTTAAAATTGTAAGCATCGTATTTTTGAATTTGTTATTTTCTTTCATAGTAATCTGTTCCATTAAAGTTTGTTCATAGGGAAACCGCTTTTCCCTCTACCTTAATGTAAGTATCTCTTTCTATTTAAGATTAACTGTGTCCTGATTATGCACCATTTGAGGAATCTTCATCAGAAATGTCGGAATTGTTATCTTCGTCAGGCTCTAAACCTGCTACTTGTTTAATTTCAATGCTGTATATTTTATCATTGAAACGCAAGGTAATATCAGCCTCAAAATCTTCTTTCTTTTCAATTTCTTCGGCCATTTGTTCCAGTTGTTCTATCAAAAGGCGCAAAGTGGCTCCCATATCAGGATTCTTAACTTGATGCTGTGGTATGGCTCCATTAAGTATGGAGTTCCAGATGCGACTATATCCGTAATAATCTCTAATCCAATCTTCAGTCATGGTAGGTCTATTAACTATCATCTATTTAAGATTCTTCCCATTCGGTTGAAGCGGTTTCATCCTCTCCTGACCAATCAAATGTTACTTCGCAATCAATACTAACAGTTATCGGGGCTAACTCATCATCAAATTGAACTTCTATTGTTTCATACTCGGTTTCTTCTCCGCTTTCATCATCAAAATCTACATAATCCATCATATCTAACCCATCATACCACTCATCAACGGCTTCTTCTATTACATCTCTATCATATTCAGTAAAATCATATGGGTTATCACGAGGCACTTCTCCGATTGGCCCCTCAACTTGACTTAGGCTCCAACTAACTCTGATATTTATTTCTCTACTCATGGTTACTTCTTTGGTATAAGTTTTATCCTCGTTGGCTTGGTCACTTTCTTGCTCATCTAATATATCATCTGCTGTGGCCTCAAAAATCTCTTCTACGATTTCATCAAATTGCTCTTCTAAATCATCAATACGATTTGAGATTCGGCTGGATAACTTGATTAAATCAAATTGAATCTTTCTGCCTTCTGGAGTATAAGGCATAGATTCGGCAAGATGGACTACTTCTAAATAGAGATTAGTTAAAAAACCATAATCAATAGATTCTAAAACATCACTTTCTTTAACCCAATTTAGCATTAAAATGCCTTCGGTGTAAGACTCCATATATTGCTGTGGACTTTTTCGCTATTTGTAGTTTGCCTACATACCTCTTGGATTTTCATGAACAATGTGTATATCTTTTTCCTCATTCCAAAATTCTGTGTATAATCCTCTCACGCCTCCCGTAGAAGATAACTTTAACTTTTTACAAGGGCAAATTGCCCATCCTCGTGCGGGTTGGTGTAACCATTCTTGGCACTCATAACAACGAAGTGCAATAGACATAGTAAATAATTGGTGGTCTAACTATTTAGGTCTTCTTTCCAATCGTTGTAAAGTTGTTCTGCGATGACTTCCTTTTCTTCTTGGCTTAGAGTTGCTTCTTCTTCAGGAGTCCACTTAATACCTTTCCATTTCCAATCTCTCGCCAATACTTCGGCTTCAAAAGTTTCTGCCCCTGCCATCCAGCGTTGTGATTTTCCAGATTTCTTGACTTCCCACATTTTACCATCGTTGCCTCTCATACGAGTTCCAATCTTTCGGCGGGTGGCTGAAATTGTAGGTGCTTTGCGGCCAGCCTTAGCCTTTGGCTTGGCTTTACGAGTTGTAGTTTTCTTAGCAACTTTAGCCTTGGGTTTCGTAGTGGCTTTCTTGGCTCGTGCTTTTGGTTTGGGTTTGATTCCTTTAAGTGCTGGTATCAAGGATTTGACTTGTTTTTTGAGGCTGGCAGGATATTCCCAATAATCAAAGAATTCTTCCATCGTTCCAAGAACATCCCAATTTTTAATGTTGGCTCTGTTTTTGAAGTAGGGTCCACAATGTTTGCAGTTCATTTTGGTGGCTTCAGATTTATGCTGAACTGTTTTGTTATACTTGTGGTCAATCGCCTCTTTTTGTTCTATGTAATCAAAGAAATCCAAATCATCTTCACCATACGCTGCTGCCTCCCACCTTTTTTCCAACTTA
>WLWE01000027.1_pt1 | contig 114311 bp, 100 predicted proteins | sample 6718301 | NCBI WGS metagenome assembly WLWE01 (sample SAMN12718691, study PRJNA515312) | sponge metagenome | isolation source: marine sponge | host: Mycale hentscheli | place: New Zealand: South Island, Marlborough, Capsize Point | collected 2003-05-01
CCTTCACCAGAAACAAGGAAACATTGGTCTACAGTAGATATTGAACTCTCACTTTCTGATTACCATTTAGGTAAACGATATGTTGATGGAGACAATGATCCAGAGACTAGAGCTAAAAGATTTGTAAATATAGCAGAATCTTTAACAGAGAAAGTTAGATCTATTTATGATATAAACAAGGTGGTGTTTCCCATATCTAATGATTTTTTTCATACGGATAATTATCAAAACACTACAACTAATGGTACCCCACAGGATATAATATTAGATTATGCTTCAGAGTATGAGATGGGATTTAATATTCTAGTAGATACTATCAAGATGCTTAAGGCTAATGCTAAACATGTTGAAGTTATTTTAGTACAAGGTAATCATGATAGAACTAAATCATATTATCTAGCTCATGCTTTAGATATATTCTTTAAAAAAGATGATAACATATCATTTGTTAGAGAAGAAGGATTAATTAAAGCTACTGTAGTAGGTAATACATTTATTGGTTTTCATCATGGTAACTGTAAGATTGATGCACTACCACTATTATTTGCAACTCATCCAACATACAGTAAATGGTTTGGTGATGCGAAGTATAGAGAAGTACATACAGGTGATAAACATCACTACATGGCTAAAGAAATAAAAGGGGTTAGGATACAACAAATGCCTAGTTTATCTGGAACAGATAGGTGGCATAAAGATAATAATTTTGTACATAGTGTACGAGCTGCGTTAGCCTTAGTTTATGATAACGAGGTAGGAAAGGTAGCTGAATTTGAAGAAAGAATATAATTATGGCAACAAAATATGGAAAGCCTACACCAGGCAAGAATGTAAAAGCTCCTAAGGTGCGTCCTTATAATATGAAAAGGAATTATATGAGAGAGGCTGACCAAGAAGGAGGAATAAAAGGCTTCGGTAATTATAAAAAATAAAACAATGGCAACATTAAGAAAATTGGTTTCGGATGTGAGAGGTACACATAAGATTTTATCAACAGATGCTTTGATAACGGATAGAGTTATTGCTTCTGAGATAAGAAACACATCTCAAATGTTGATAAAAAGAGAAACCAATTTAAGAAAACTATGGGCTAGTGATACACTTTACACTACTATTCCCTGTTTAGAGATGAAAGAAGTTCCCATCTCAGAATGTTGTGAATATGCAGACGAGTGTAATGTATCCAGAACTGCACATAAACTACCTAGAATATCGGAAGGTAACTACCAATATGTAATACAGGGTGTATATTCTGTAGATGCTATGGGAGGAAGAGGAACTAAATTAAAGGAGATAACGATAAATAGATATTTGAATTTATTGAAACTACCAATAGTAAAAAATGATTATTACTTCTGGATATCTAATGGATACTTATATGTAAACAATCCTTTACTAAAAGCAATCAGACTATCTGCATTTTTTGAAGAAGATGTGCCTAGTGAAATTATGTATCCAGATTGTGATTGTGGTGGGGTGAATGTTACAGATGAAGAATATTGTAAAAACCCTTTGGATAAAGAGTATGCTCTACCAGGTTATTTAGAGTCTTCAGCTTTAGGATTAGTATCACAAAAACTCTTAGCTACATACTTCCAAATTAAAACCGACATGAGTAACGAAGGCATAGATGGACAAGCTCCAAATGCTCAACCGACTCAGTAATAAATTATATATGTCAAGAGTAGCAGTTGACTGGCGAAGTGCAAGTAAAAAGAATTACGAGGACTTCTGTAAGAAGCACCCTTTAATATCTCTAACTTTTGATGAGTGGAGAAATATCCTGTATGGTTTCAATGAGTCATTCAAACACTATATTTTAGAAACAGGAGAGAAAGAAAAGCTTCCAACTGGTTTTGGAGAGTTTTCAATTAATAAGAAGAAAAGAAGAAAAACTAAAGACATCAATGGAAAGGAGTTTGTAAATCTTCCTATTGATTGGCAGAAGACACGAAAGAAAGGAAAAGTTGTATATAACTTTAACTATCATACGGAAGGTTATTTTTTTGGTTGGATGTGGTTTAAATCTACAGCAAGATTTAGAAACTCAGACTTATGGTATTTTAAACCATCTAGAAGAACTTCCAGAGACCTTTCTCATTATATAAAAGCAGATCCCAAATATCAACAGACCTATCACGAATGGAAAAAATAAGTTATGTCATACTATTATAAATACGATTTTGTATCCCCAGAACCACTATATGCTACAGTAAAAGAAGAGCTTAAAAGTTACTTCGATACTGGTGCTGTAGATGATTTACTATTTCCTACCTACTTAGATAAGTGTCTCAGGAAAATGGGAAGAACAACATATAAGATTACTACAGAGGTTTTATTTATAGAAGACTTTGAAGCAAGGTTACCAGACAACTTTCATGCTGTGAGAGAAGCCTGGATGTGTGCAGTTATCCCAGGAAACCCTTATCCTGCAGCATCTTCTTTTTATAGTCAGGCTGCAAATGCTACAACTATTCAAATTGCTCCTTTAACTATTGGTGGTACCCCCTGTAATAATCCTGATTGTCAACATCCTAGTTGTGATGGGACATGTATGCCTGAAATAGTACAAGCTGTATATAAAACAAACAGTGAAATACCTAGAGCATATAGAAGAACATACCTACTTAAACCAGGTAACATCTCAGCTAGAAAGAGCTGTAATTTAGCATATACAGATTCTTGGGACCAATACAATCAATTAGCTTTATCAGGACGTGAGTTCACTCCAGGATCTTCTTCTTACGATTCTTTTGATGTAAGAGACAATAAGTTTGTTACTAACTTTAGAAAAGGAGTAGTTCATTTAGTATTCTATTCTACAGACTATGACAAGATAGGAAATCAATTGATTCCAGATAATTATCGTGTAAGAGAATATATAGAATCGTTTATTAAGTTTAAGGTATTTGAAACTCTAACAAATCAGACAAATGATGAAACATTTAATCAGCTACAACAAAAGCTAGTTTATTATAAACAAATGTCTGATGAGGCCTGGGTTATGGCAGAAACAGAACTTAAGAAAGAAACAGTATATCAAAAACAAAGAAGAGTTATTACTGATCTTAATCGTAATAATATGTATGAATTACCTGATGCAAAATCTCAAGTGTCAGGAAGATATTCAAACAGATATGGATATGGTTTGTGGAAAGGTAACGGTAGGAGTTAACAAATAGCATATGGCTACTAGAAAAGAAATGCAAGACGCAAAAGCTAAAAAAGCTGCTGCTGCTAAAAAAGATGACAAAGCTCAGAAAGGCCAAGTTAGACTTGAATATAATCAAGCTACTACTGGTCTTAACATGGATAGCACCATCAATCAAGTAACGACAGGAAGTCTTACCTATGCATTGAATGCTACTATAGAGAACTTTGATTCTAGTTCAGTCAACTATCAAAATGAACCTGGTAATGAGCCTTGTTTAAGTTTTCCTGATGGATACGAACTCATTGGAAAATATACAATTCCAGAGAAAAAGAAAAACATATTCTTTCTAACAAACCCTTTAACTGGTGATTCTGAAATTGGCTTCATGTTTAATAATGATTGTCAATATCAAACATTAGTAAATGCTCCTTGTTTAAACTTTAGTATAGATTATCCTATACATAAAGTAGTGCACAGAATAACAAATTGTAGTACAGAGATATACTGGACAGATGCATTTAATGCTAGAAGATATTTAGATATAGATAACGTTCCATATGTTATTGACCCTAACTCAGATCCTGGGTGTGATCCTGTATATACTGATCAATTGGATTGTAATCAACTTAAGATACAACCTAATTTTGATATACCTTTTTTAGAAATAAATGACATATTAAATGTAGGCTCACTAGTTGCTGGAACATATCAATTTGCTGTACAGTATTCAGATGCAGCTGGTAGCGATCTTACTTCTTACTATTCAGTTACTAACCCTACACCTATTGCTGATCCATTAAACACAACAGTAAACTTTAACTATCCAGTAGGTAAATCAATAGAAGTAAGGGTATCAAACCTGGACTTATCAGGACAATATAACTACTTCAATTTAGCAGTAATAAAAAGTATTAATGATATAACCTCTGTAGAGTTAGTAGGTACCTACAATATTACTGAAGCTCAACAGACAATTACATATACTGGTGCAGATGCAAATCCTATACAATTATCTATTGCAGATATTTTTGAGAAGTATCCATACTATGATGTAGCAAAGGATATAACTTCTGCACAAGACACACTAATATGGAGTGACTTAGCTTCTGTAGATAGAATTAATTATCAGAATATAGCTAGTCAAATAACATTGCAATGGGAGACACATAGGCTCCCACCTGGAGCAGACTATAGTGATGAATTGAATGCTACTAATTATCGTGGATACATGCGTGATGAAGTGTATGCATTTGAAATAGTATTTCTTTTAAGAAATGGAAAACAGACAGACTCATTTCACATACCAGGCCCACTTAATCTAAACCCTCAACCGGATGTTCCTAATACCAATAATGACTTTATTGGAGAACCTGATTACTTTGAAAGTGGTATTGGTTATAGTCCTTACTGGAAGATATATAACAATGCTACAAACTTAGGATTTTCACCTGAGTATAATGGAGATGCTAATTATAAAGGACCTTTTGAATATGGAAACTTTGCATACTGGGAGTCTACTGAAAAGTATCCATGTAATACTGAGTTGTGGGGAAAACTTGCAGACACGCCTATACGACATCATAAGTTTCCAGATGTATTAGTAAGTCCTATTGTAGAAAATCCACAGATTGTTTATGAAGGTACTAATATTGTACCCACGATGCAAGACTCTGATGCTATCTATCCTATAGGAGTTAAGATTAACAATGCTCAAATAACAGGACTAATAATAACTTCTAATCTTACTCAAGAACAGAAAGATGATATCGTAGCTTTTAAGATAGTAAGAGGAGACCGTGGTACAAACAAATCTGTTATAGCCAAAGGTATACTTAGAAATATGAACAAGTATAGTAGAGATGATCAAGATTACTACTATCCCAACTACCCATACAATCAAGTATCTGGAGAAGATTCATTTCTTCAAGAGAATAACAATGCATGGAATTATAGATCTAAACCTTGGTTAATATATTATCCTGACAAGGATGATACGGATGAAGAAGGTGTATTTCAGTATACTAATATACTTAACGGAAAAATAAGTAAACAGATAATTAAACCTAATTGTATTGTAGAAGTGTGTTCTTTAATACGACCTATTGCTCTTCAAGGGAGAATGACAATAGGACCAGGAGACTTTGATGTGTGGAGATGTGGACATAGAGGTGGTAGTGTAAGAAAAGGATATAGAGTTTTTTGGGATAACCCCTTTAACGATATTAACTTTGATGGAAATCTAAATGACTCTAAATGGATAAGATCTCCAGATACTCCTTTTGGTAGTGGAACCGAAAGAGCTACTGTTATTACACCTATAGAACCAGACTTTACAAATGAACCAAACGCTGCTTTTGGATATGGATCTGTATTAGGTGATATGGAGATAGATGTTCCTGATGATGGTAGACATGCATTTCGTCCAATAATTGAATTTAGAACTGGTATTGGACAAGAAAGAGCACAGTTACGCTTACAAAATATAATGGGATTACCTTGTGATAGTAATGCTTATTTCCCAGGATGGGGGCTTGCAGGTACCGGAAAATATAGACCTGAAAGTTTTGATCCAGCTTCCCAATGTTCTACTGATGGGGTGAATACTTATGGTTGTGATACATGTATAAAAACAGAGAACCCAGAAAATCTTCCTGTTTTCCCACCAGCTTCATTTGGACAACCTACGAACCCTCTTCCTCAATTTGCAGTAGACACTTCTGTTCCTGAAACTATTGCATTCCCTATGCCAAGTGCTAATAATGATACTTTAACACCTGCAGATGTTACTAGTGGTGTTCTTGAGGGTACAGGTTCTAGGTTCAGTAGAAGATCTTGTTTAAAGTGTAATAAGGACATACCTATTAAACCATTAGAGGGGGCTGACTATGAAGAGGCAAAAGATATTCTAGATAAGCAAATCTTCAATTCACCAGACACATCTTTTGGACAACCATTCTTAGGAAGCGTACTTAAGTTAGAAAGTGTAATGTTTGGAGCAGGAAAGGCTCACTTTGTAGAAGTTAAAGACAATGCTAAGTACAAACTTCTAAGTAAAGAAGCTCAAGAAGATGCGTTAAACAGTGCTGAGAGAGTGGCTTCTATGGGTTCAGGTGGATTTAATGCTGGTATAATGTTTACAGTATACCAATCCTATCTTACTATATACATAAATGGTATTACAAGAAAGAACTATGCAATGTCTTTCAACTCAAGAGCAAACTATGATTATCATTTTCCTATCAATAATAATACGAACGGTGGTATCAAACAAAGAGAAATAGAACTTACAAGATATCTTATACCAGGTGTACAATCTTTTAATAATAACCAACCTCCAATTAACAATTGGAATAGAGAATCTTCAGTCTTTATTGATACTAGTATCAGTGATGATATTTTAGCACTTCCTTTACCTCAAAATACTGAAAGTTTAATTGGAGCAGACGGTGAATCTAGTATGGTAGAATACTCAAGATTTAACATAGGAGAGTCTGGAGTTTGTGACAAACCAGGACAAGAGCAAGATATAAAGGTAGTATCATACTATGCTTCTATGAAGAATATTATTCCTAATCAATGGGGTCAGTTAAACTCATTTCAAAGAATTGACACTGGTTATCAAAAACTTGTTACAGCTTCAGGAACAGATACAATATTTGGTGGAGATGTATTTATATCTAGATTTGCTTTTAAAACTAAACTACCATTCTTTATAGATAATAGAGTAAATGGACCAGATGATTCAGATATATTCTTTGATGAGTTAGGTAATGTTGCTTATCCTAAATTCTGGCATTCAGCTAGATCTATATTAGAGCCTTATACTGTAACATCAGACGATCCTAATCAGTTAATGTACAATCTTATATCCACTAAAGCACATTATCTTGATTGTCCTAGCGATCCTTCTTCAATTAGTCCGCCTGCTGATGACCAAGGGGCTTATGGAGGAACATATAGATCATTTTATGATGGATATATGTATCTATGGGCATATGGTATTCCTAATTTCTATTGTGAGAGTGTATATAATACAGACTTAAGACAAGCATTTAATACAAAAGAAGGAGACTTCTGGCCTCATGTAAGTTCAGGTATTCCTGATGACTGGTTACAAGAAACAAATGTACCAATTGCTCAAGATAACACGTATTACTATAATGTAACATTCTCTAAACAGAACAAAGAAAATGTGTTTAGTCAACTGCCTCCAGATTGGATAGCTGAATGTTATACATTCTTTCCATTCAGAGCAATTTATTCAGATACACAAGGGGACAGTGCAGATAATAGAGTAAACAACTGGTTAGTATATAGAGCTCTTTCTTATCATGACTTCCCACAAAACTATGGTAATCTAACATCTCTAGATGGAATGATGGATAAAGCTGTATTGGCAAGGTTTGAAAATAAAGCTTTATTATATAACAAGTTACTAACTATTGATACTAGTAACCCTCAAGCAGCATATATAGGCAATCCTAGATTATTTGATGGAGCACCTCCTATAGATTTTGCAGAGACAGATTTGGGATATGTAGGTTCTCAAAATAAGTTCTTACTAAAAGTTCCATACGGAGCAGTTACTGCAGATGCAAAAAGAGGTCAGATATTCTTAATGGCTGGGTCAAAAGTTATAGACATGACTAAGTTTGGATCAGGTGTAAATAGATTTATGATAAGTCATTTACCTTTTGAGATTCTAGAATACTTCCCAGATGTTTATACAGACAATCATTTTAATGGCATTGGATTACACGGTGTATATGATAATAGGTTTGATAGAGTAATTATTACTAAGTTAGACTACATTCCTATTAGTGATGATGTAAAGTATGATTCTGTAAATAAGAAGTTTTATGTAAACGTTGGGGATACAGAACAAGAACAAGAAGTATACTTATTTGATAGAGATTATTTCTGTAACAAATCTTGGACTATGTCTTTTGACTTTAGTACTAGAAGTTGGATATCTTTTCATTCCTATCTACCTAATTTCTACATTGGTGAGAACAACTTTTACTATTCTGGTATAAACAATTGTTGTACACAATTTACAGCAGTTCTTGAAACTCCTGATAGATCTAGTGTAGGTGAGGAAGTTATAGAAATAGATGGATATTTTGGAGAGGTGGAACCTGAAGAAATTATAACAACCACTACCACAACTTCATCTGATCCTTTATTTACTACTACAACTACTACAGGACATGTTCCTGATTGTGATCTTGATATATCAATATTAGAAGAAATAGATTGTACAATAGATGGTGTAGGATATATTACTGTTCCTAGTCCTACAACTACAACAATTTGTTCTAGACCTGCACCTCTTGTACAAGCTACTTTTACAGAAGGTTATCAAGTTTTTGGTGCAGCTTCCCCAGTTATAGGTACAAGCAATGCACAAGAGGCATGTGCTGTAGGATCTATGGTAGTAAATGTTTTATCTAATTCACAAACTGTAGTAGCATTAGAGTTTCCATATGAATATGATCAACCTGTAGGAAATGAATATGATAACCTAGTAGGGTCTGTTGCATACTTTGGAGATAACGGAGATTGTACACGTGTTGCTGATGGATGGTATACTCGAGGGTCTGATGAATATGACAAAGCTTTCTATGTTCAGAACGGTGTAATAGTTGAACAAGTACCTTGTGATTGTAACACACTTACTACAACTACAACTCTATACACTCAAGATATAAGAGAGTGTTGTGGATTTATTTTAAATAATCAAGCCGGAGAAGTATTTGTATATGCTGAAGGACCTGATGCTAATAATGCCCCTCCTAACTCATCACAAGATGGAAGTAGAATAAGTGTTCCAGGTTTCACAGGGGGAGTATATGATAAGTTAGCTTTAGGGCCTAACACATTATATCTATGGAACGGTAGTGTATTTAAGAAATGGAGTGTAAATCTAACAAACTGGAGTGCAGTACCAGAAGCAGATGTAACTGTAGCTGGATTTGCTACAACAGCTGGAGTGGTAGTTAAGGACGATAATACACTAATTGCACTAGATACATCTTTAGGTAATGTAGTAGAGATAGATACTATAACAGGATCAACAACAGTTAAGTTTGCTTTACCTTCAGGTTATATATTTACAACTAATTTACTATACACAACTAAAGGTAAACTAATAACAATAGGAGATGATGGAGCAGGAACGGACCATTATTTTGAATGGGATTATGATAATGCAGTAATTCCTCCAGAGATAGATATAACGATTACTAGTTCTGAGTGGCAAGGATCAAATGTTTCTCTATATGAATGTGAGTGTCAAATTATTATTATCGGATCAACACCAACTGTTGATTATGGATATTTCCAAGTAACTCCATTAGCTCCATTTGAAGTAGTTTTCCTAGGAGTTCAAGATCCAGTTTCAGTTTGGGAACTTAGACAGACAAGTAATATAACTCAATTAGCATCTTGTGTTTCTCCAGCTGGTGGAATTACAACTACTACTACAACCACTGCATTTTCAACCACCACAACTACAACTAGTATATTCCCATGTTATAAGTGGGAAGTAACTGGTCCTTTAGTTGTATGGTATGATGACTGTAATGGACTTCCACAAGTATTATCAGTTCCTAGTGGTTCGACACAACAGTACTGTACAAAGGAAAGTTCTGGTGCAGAAGGAACATTAATAGGACCTTGTGATATATAAATATGAAAACAATAAGTATAAAAATAACATCTGCTAGTCCTAACGTAGGACCATTTACAATCACTGATGACTTAGGTAATACTATAGATACAGGCGTATCTTTGTTTACATTAATAACAGGTGTGTCTTATAATGTTCAAAATGCAGTAAGAGTTATTACGCTAACCTCAACAGGGGACTGCGAGTTTGTAAAATCTTTTGATGTACAAGGAAAGATAAATGGCTTTGATTATAGAAATGCTAAATTTGTTCCTAAAAGAACAGGATGTTTGTGGACTCACTTGAGAAACGATAGTTTATATAACTATTACTATGGAGACATTTCTCCTTACATCATTGAGTATCCATTTGATTACAAGTACAATGATCAAATAGTACAGAACATAAAAGATTATAGTAAGACATATACATATATACCTTCTACTGTTGGAGCATTTGATGACAACAGTAAAGTTCAGACAAATAATAAATACTTTAACAAAGCTGTATTATATAACGGACAACAATCAACAGGTATATTAGAACTTGTACCTAAACCTATGAATGATCTAAGTTCATACTTACAATATCCTATATTAAATAGTGATAGTAAGACTATTGTATTCACTAAAAGTGATAACTTTTATCAGTATAACACTTTTTGGGCATTACAAAAAAGTAGTAACGTTCCTTTATTTGAAACACCATGTACATCACTATCTTTGGACAAGGAGGTTAATCAAGATAACATGAACTATGGTGACCTATCATTTAAGAAGTCACAACTTAGAGCAAAGGATTTAAAGGTAAGACATATATTAGATAACACATCTACTACACACATAGTTAGTCAATTCATTGTAGCACCAGCACAAATATCATATAAGTAATGGCATTAACACCAGGCAAAGCGAGAAAGATATTAGAAGACGGAACTGTCCATGGGAGAGGTCTGACTGATAAGCAGAAGAAATACTTCGGTGCTATAGCTGGAGGTGCTACTCCTATGAAAGCAATTAACGGTGGTTGGCTAGACAAGTACAATAAAGCTCAACGTGGAAATGAAGTAGCTATAGATAATACAAGAGTTAACATTCCTACTATTAAAAGGTTTGATTCTCCTAAGTTTCCTTTTACTGAAGGTTTACAACAGTTAGATGAGGTTGTAGTGACTGCTCCTAGAAGATCTAGGCAACCAATGTTTTCACAGGACAATAGAACTTCTGAGCAAATAAGAAGAGATAGAGAAGACTATAATGAAGAAAATCTAAAAGAGTTACCACTAAATGCAGCACCTCTTACATATCTTGCTAATCCTTTTAGATTAATAGGTGATATATATAATGCTACTATACAACCAGCAGCAACAAGTATGTTTTCTACTTCTACATTACAACCATTAACAGGAGATTTCTGGACTAGTGATGAGGTAGCAAGAGAATATAATTTAAGAAACATTCAAAGACAAAGAGGTCAGATATCATCAGGAGAGCAAATGTATGGAAACCTTATGCAAGGACTTCCTGAAACAGGATGGGCTGCAGCAAATGTTTTTGGAGGCCAACTTATGAAAGGTGGTTTAAAATATGGAAAACAATTTTTAAACAAAATTATTCCCAGTAAAAATACTTTACAAAATATTTATAAGTACTATAAAAACCCTTTAGGAGATGCTTTTAAAATAGGGAATGATAATCCTAAAATACCAACTTTTCTTACTAGAGGTCAGAATCCACCAAACCCACTTAGAGGTAACCCTAGACCAGACGCGGATAATTTTATGCAATCATGGACAAATCCTAACAATCCAAGTTTTGTTGGTAAGTTTGATGATCAGATAATGAAGGGTTTTCCTAATGCAGTATTAAATGACAATTATCTTAGAATTAAGACAAGAGAACTAAATGTGTTGCAACAACAATTAGATGATTTTGTGGAAGCAACAGGTAGTAATGTTCTTCCTAAAGCAAAATCTCTTCAAAAAAATATTGATGATTTAACCACTGAAATCAATATGTTCTACCTTCCAGTACGTGGTAACCTGGCAAGAGACAACATGAGATTAATACAGGCTGGCGAGTTTAATACTGTATATAGTACTTCAGGATATGCTCCTGGATCTGGAGGAACATACTATGTCCCTGTTGCTGAGCAGCCTATGAACACTTGGAAATATATATATCCAAATAAACCAAATACAGTGGGTGTAGGTAACAATAGTGTTGTTAAGCTAAGAGAGGTGCCTGTAGGAGCTGCTGATGCTGTTAAAAATAAAGCTAGAACAAGCGAAATGTTAACAGGTATACATGAAACCCTTGGTCATGCTAGTAATGTAGGAGGAACTGCTTTAACTAAACAGACTAACGACTTAATTAAAAGTGCACTTAAACCCAATCTCAAAATAAAAGACGGTACAAGTAAATGGGTGACAGACGCTCTAGGACCTAAAGCAACTTATAAAGACTGGGCAAAATATTTACAAGAGCCTACAGAAATGATTGCAAGGGTAATGGAACTTAGAAGACAATACATTAACCCAAAATACTGGGGAACTGGTAAACAATATGATATATCAGATAAGTTAATTGACAGAATATTTAGAGATGGACTTTCTGGTAAGGCTAAAGTAAGTGCAGACTTCTTTAGAGTTGTAGATAAAAAAGGACTTAAGAAACTAATGAAGGGGTTATATGCTACAGTACCAATGGCTATGGGAGTTGATGGATTATTAGAGTATGAAACTCCTAAATATAAAGATGGTGGAAGATGCTGGCCAGGATATAAAGCAGTTGCTGGTAAGACACCTTTTAGTAAGGGTAGTTGTCAGAAAGCTGAAGATGGTGGATGGCTAGATAAGTTTCAAGAAGGTGGTGTGATAGAAGATAATAGAGGACAATGGGCACACCCTGGAAAGATAACTAAAATCAATTCTAACAATATAACAATGAAGGGTGTTAACTACCCTGTACTTGGAGTATCTGACACTGGTGATACAAAGATGATGCAACCAGGTGTTGACAATTACAAATATGATGGTAACTCTGTAACAGAGTATCCTATGGCACAAACTGGACTTAAAACTGAAGCAGCAACACCAAGCTTTCCATATATAAACAGAGTTCCTGACACTTCACCTCAAGTTGACTTTTTAAAAGACTGGACAAATTCTACAAGAGGTCAAGAACTATTAAGTAATAGTTTTGATGGAGATGAAAAAGATATAGAGAAACTAACTTACAAAAGAATAAACAATTTAGATAAAGTTGATTTTAGTATAGACGATCATGCTAGTGATTTCTTAGGTAGATATAATCGCAACAGGCATGACATTAAATTAAACTCTAGTCTTCTAGATACATCAGAACCTAAACTAATAGGTAATCAAAATAAAGATGTAGTACTTCATGAGTTGTCACACGCTCAAGATTTCTCACCAGGTGCTGAGTTTAACAGAATAACCATACCGTTTAGTGATCAAAAGCTTATTAATAAATATAGAAAGAGAACTATTAAAGACACAAAGAAATTAGATGCACCTAGAAAAGTTAGAAAAGATATTAAAGACAGAGTAAACTATATAGGTGATCCAACAGAAACTAGAGCAAGACTTAATTCTATTAGATACTTCTATGAAACTAGTCCAATTGGAAAAGAGGAAGGAATGCCTAGCATCTTTGATTCAGAGGTAACTTCTGACATGATGGAAGTGATGAAAGATAATCAACAGTTTAGAGAGTTGCAAGAGGTATACAACGATGAGGAAATACTGGAACTTTTAAATACTGTATCAGATAACAGTAAGTCATCTGGCCCTTCTAACATGGCCTATGCACAAGATGGAGGTGGTTTAAATAAAGAAGGAGTAAACCAATATCAATTCTTAAAGAGTTATATGAACTCTCAAAAGTATCAAGATAGATTAAAGAAAGAGCTTCCTGATTACACAGAGAAGCAGATAGCAGAAGAAGCGAAGACTAGATTAAACAATGTAATGCAAACAAGGGTAAGTTTCTTACCTGAATCAAGTGATTACTCTACAAGTAAACAAGACGTACAAGGAGTTTACAATCGCTTCGGTAATAAAAATATTCAGTTTAGACCTGAATACTCTGCACTTACACCAGAGAATCCTCTATTTGGTTACAACACTACACCTATACATGAGTTCGCTCATGCAGCTGATGAAGGAGGTGATAGAATACCACAGTCTACAAAAGATCTTATGTTCCGTAATACAAAAGATAATTCATTAGGTTTACCTAAACAAGACTACTACTATACAAACCCAACAGAAGTGTTAGGTAGAATGCAAGAGTTCCGTTATCTATTAAACGATCAAGGTATCTATGATCCACGAAAGGGTGAATTTACACAAGAAGATCTTGACAAAGCAAGAAAGAATGACAGAATAAAATACAATGCACGTTTTCAAGATTTACAAGATAATGTTGAATCAGATGAAGCTCTTATTGAACTAATGAACAGTATAGCAGCTGTAAATCAGGACAATAAACAACAAACAAGGACAGCAAAACAGGGAAGATCTTTGGTCAGCTTAGATCAATTAACTAACTTTACGAACTATAACACCCCACAACCAGGTGGCTGGTTAGACAAATACTAATAATATGAAAGCTCAAATATTAAAAATAGCAGGCGTTAAGTCTGAAAAAGAATTTTACAAGAAGTTTCCTACAGAGGCAGCTTTTATGAAGAAGCATGGAAAAGAACTAACTAAGCTTAAGAAAGCTGCAGTAGGTGATGTTATAGAATACACTGATGTAGAAGCTGGTAATAACCGTAAAGTTATTGATGGTACAGAACTTCTAAAAAGTGTAAATAAAGATACTTTGGATTACTTTGATCAGTTTAAAGATAGGGCCTATGAGCTTGGCGTTGATTCTTTAACCACTGAAGATGAGAAAGAAGACTATGAGTACAAAGCAAAGATAGATGCTATGTATGCTAACATGAACAAAAAAGACGATGGCCTATTAAGTAAAATAGGTGGAATGGGAGGTGCAATAGAAGGACTTAGTGGTTTATTTGGTGGGGGTGGTCCAACAGGATCTGTAGAAGTTGGTGATGCAGAAATAATAGGAATGGTAGCTGGTAAGAAGGGTGCTAAGGTTGAAAAGTTTGAGCCACATATGATGTATGATCCTAAGACTAAGAAGAGTAAGAAAGCTATGACTTACGAAGAGCACTTAGCACTTAAGAAAAAAGGTTGGGGACATGAGGTACCTAACGCACAAATTGGTTGGTTATCTCCAGGAGTATGGAGTGAAATGAGCAAGATGCAAAAAGGTAAACAAAAAATTAAAGAAGATCCTGCTTCATTTGCAAGATTATTAGCAGGGGATCCTACAGCAGCTGCAATGTTTATGAAAGGTGGTGGTAAAGTACCTAAAGGACAAACTGGTTTGAATCAGATACAAGGTATGGATCTTGGGTTTGAGATTCCACAACAAGATCAATATGGTAATGCTGAAGGATCCGGTATGTTTGGAAAAGCATTTAGTAAAGGTCAATATAATGCGGATGGAACTTCTATGAACTTTGGACAAAGAGTGGGAAGTTTTTTACAATCAGATGAGTTTGGTCAAGTCATGAATAGTCCTATTACGAAAGATATCATTATGGGTATCAGTAAGATAAAAGGTCAGAAGGATGCTCTAAAAGATCTTAAACAAATGAAGGAGGTAACTGAAATAGCACGACAGGCTGCTATGACTAAACCAGAAGAAATAGAAAGAGAATACGTACGCCCTGAAGATATACAAAATACAGGAGAAGAGTTCTTCCCTATTTATGGTGTAGGTACAAACGTACTTGCTAAACATGGAGGTATGTACAAGGCAAAACGTGGAGGTAATTTTCTAAATAACTTTAGAGCAGGTGGTCCTAGAAACCTAAGATTAACAGACAAAGAATTACTAGGTCAAGGTTACTATACATATGGTATGCCCTATTATAAAACCATGGAAGAAAGACAAGAAGCTATTAATGAAGGTCATAGAAAACAAAAGGCGATGTTTGGTGCATTACCAGCAGGTACCTTTTATGATCCTCGAAATAGTATGGCAGCTCTTGAAAATGGTGGATATGTTCCACTAACTAATACCAGTCAGGTTAAGAGATTTCAAGAAGGTGGAGGAGTACCGTATGATGCAATAGGAAATGTGTTAGGAGATTTTGCATATGGAGACAAAGCTAGTAGAGATGCAGGTAGTAATATTGGTGGTGGTGTTGGTAGAGGCATAGGTACACTTGTTGGTGGACCACTCGGTGGTGCTATTGGTGATTTTATTGGTAGTGGTATTGGAGATGTTCTTGATAGAAATGATAGTAGACAAAAAACAGTAAGAGAACAAATAGATAGAAATGTTTCCGATATGAACAATATGAAGATAGGCCCTCAAATCCATGCAGGGTATGCTTCTCATATGAAAGATGGTGGAATGTTAGGAGCACCAGGTCCTCAGGTTCTAAAATCTTTTGATGGTAAGAACTTAAACAACATGTTACAAAAAGCTTCTAGGATGCCAGATACACTTCAGAAAGGTGGATCGGTAGCAGGTGATGGTAATGTTAAAACTCTATGGGGTGGAGATGTAAATGCTGTATCCTATAACCCTTATGCTGGGGGAGAAAGTTTATATTTCTCTGGTAACTCACACGATAAGAAAGATCCTAAGACTGGTCAAACTGGTATTGGTGTTGCGTATGGCCCACAGTCTGTTGCTAACAATGAAGCAGTGGTGGAAGTAGAAAATGAACCAGCTCAAATTATGCAAGATGGTGGGAACCAGGAAAACTTAGTAGTGTTCGGAGATTTAAGAATACCAAATAATTTTATATCAGAGTTAGGTGACGATAATGCAAAAGGTAAAAAGTTTAAAAACTATGTAAACAACCTCAATGATGAGGAAGCAAGAATAAATAAACAAATGGGAAAAGCTGTAGAAAATGCTGGAGATACTGAAAATACTCAATGGGGAGAGTTAGTAAGATCAACTTCAGATGCAATTGTACAAGGTGGTGACATGAAATTAAAAGATATAGCTAATAAGAAAGAAATGTTAGCTGATCTTCAAACAGCCTTAAATGATACATTTAATGAACGTGGTATAGATGGTAATAAGTTCTTGTCTAAGGGTGAGATAGAAGCTGTTAAAGACACACAGGATTATGCTGAAGATGGTGCAGAGATACCTATAGCCCAAGGTGGTCTTAAAACAAATAAGCTTCCTACGAAATTTAAAACAATAAAAGAAGCTGAAGATGCTGACTTTGTATGGGATGAAGAGCAGGAAAAGTGGAAGAAGGAAAAGACACCAGCAAAAGAAAGAGTTGATCGTAAAGATGCAACTGGTTCTGATATAGGTGATATGCCTGAAGGACAGAAGTATAATGATAGAACAGGACTAGCTGGTAATGTAACTGAAGCAGATTATGAAGAGTTTGTAAAAGAAAACTCTTGGTTTGATTGGGAGAACTTTGATCGTAGAAAACCTGCAGATGTAAAAAGATTCCAAAGAGAATTCAATAAGAGAAACAAAGATGCAGGTATAGATGTATCACTAAACGTAGATGGTGTTATTGGTGAAGAAACTTCTAGTGCTAGATATACTCCTGAGACGGAAGCAGTAGAAGCTACACCTGCTGAATATGAGTATGCACAGGTAGAGGAAGAAGCAACTACTACAGAAACTACTACAGTAAAACCAAGAACACCTTTTGATGCAAGTTTTCTTAGACCCTTATTTAGAAGACCTATAGACAATGATCTTGATTATAACCAGATACTGCCTGAGATAAATGCAGCTGCAAACAATCAACTTGATCCTGTTTATGCTCAGACATACCAACCTAGACTAAGAGTTCCTTACGATATAAGTTTGCAGGATAGAAGAAATCAGCTTACGTCTCAGTATAGAGCTATGAGTCAAAACCCAGCTGTTCAAAATAATCCTGCATTAGCAGCTGCTATGGCAGCACCTATGTATGATGCAATAAATAATACAACGGCTGAAGAGTTTAGACTTAATCAAGCAATGAAAGATAATGTATACTCTGGTAACATTAATGCGATTAATCAGGCAAGGCTTACTAACTTAGGTATATATGATCAGCAACAACAAAGACAAGCTCAAGCTGTAGCTAATACAAAAGCAACACAACAAGAGATTGTTAAATCCATAGCTGACAAGTATCAGCAGAATAAACTAGAGAACCGAAGAGAAAAAGTTCTACGTGAACTATTTCCTAACTTTAGATTTAATGAGACATTAGATTTATTTAATCAAGGAAATGCACAATTCAATCTTCCTGGAGGACAGACATCTGCTTTTGGACCTTATCAAAATATCTTTGATTATTTAACTGGTGGTGGTTTTGGAGGTGGGCAAAATACTAATTCTACTGGTGACGGTATTGATAAAAAAGAAATGGGTAAAACATTAGATAATATTAAATCTGAAGCTATCTATGATTATGTAAATCCACCAGGACAATATGGAAAACATGGAACAAACTTAAAACCGATCAATAGAAAAGTAAAAAAGAACCACAGGAATAGTAATATACTAAGACAATTCAAAAAACAATAACTAATCTGATTATAAAGAATTACCAAAATCAATTAGTCTACCTTGGATAAGTCTTTAAATAATAATACATTTGTTAAATTATGGCATCATATCTAGATAACATTCCCACCTTCAACGAATATGTAGAGCAACGTCCTCAGGATGAAATGCTTAAGGTTGGTTTGTTTAAACAACAAGCATATAATCAGGGGGTACAAAAGATTCAGAACAGCATTGATAACATTGCTGGACTGGATATTATTCAACCAGAACAAAGAGAATATCTTCAATCTAAGCTTAATGCTTTAGGAGGACAGCTTAATAGTATTGCAGCATCAGATTTCTCAAACTTCCAACTTGTTAACTCAGTTGATGGTATGACTAAACAATTAGTTAATGATCCTATTATCTTAAACGCTGTAGCTTCTACAGGTTATTATAGAAAACAAAAAGAAAACCAAAACAAAATTAATACTGAGGGAAAAGGTTCAGCTTCTAATGATGCTTATTTTAATAAACAGGTAGAAGACTGGATGGGTGGAGGTTTAGATGCTCAGTTTACAGGACAGTATACACCATATGTAGACTTTAATAAAGAAGCTAGAGAGATAATAAAAGGTTTAGTTAAAACAGAAGATGTCCAAGAGGTAGCTTTTGAACAAGATGCAAATGGTAAATGGAGAATAATGGATGCTATAACACGTGTAGAAGTAGAAGGTGTTAGTGCAGATAGAATTCAAACAGCATTGCAAGCTGGTCTTACACCAGAAGCAAAAAGACAAATGAGTATAGATGGATTATATCAATACTCTGGTGTTAGTCCAGAACAATTCTCTCAAGACTTAAATACCAGATACACTGATACATTCAATGGATTAGTAGAGCAAAGAGACTCCCTAGAGGGACTAAAGAAACTAGCAAGATCATCAGAAGAAAAAGATAATATTCAATTACAGATAGATGCTATCGATAATGAAACTAAATATCTACAATCAGAATACAACAGCATATCTGAGGGGTTTGCAAATGGAGATGTGGAGGCTGCAAAAGCTAACTTGTATGCAACTGATTGGATGAAGAACTTTAGTAATGCATACTCCTATAGAAATGTGTCAGAAACATACAAGACTAATCCATGGTTTGAAGCTGACTTTAAGAAAAAGAAAGAAATTCAAAGACAACAAGAATGGTTAGATAATTATAATCAAAGAGAAGCACATCATCGAGAGGATTATAATCTTAAAGTACAAGAGATGCAGTTTAATGGTGTATGGGGAGTACCAGTGGGTGTAACTGACTTTACAGAAAAAGACAATGATGAAGTTGCTGCAACCTTTCAAAGTGACTTGGAAGGTAAAAAGAAAGAGTTAGCTGCCTTTGAGGAAATGATGAAAACAAAGTATAATATAGCTGATGGGACCATGACTGAAGGAGACGCAGCTGATAAAACAAATAGATTGTTTAATAGTCCTGATTTTAAATCAGATCTCGCTCAATACAATCTTATGAAGAAACAGGTTGATGCTGCAAGTCTTCTTGATTACACTTTAGCAGTAGAAGCAGATCTACAATTTCCTACACAGAATTTAGAAAATGGACTACCTAATCCACATTTCTTATTACAGTATGCAGATGATAGTACTAATAAAAAAGCTTATATACCTAGTGAGGGTGTAAATAGTGAAACCGGTACTGGTTATATATATCCAACTCAATCCATAGATGGTATGGGTGGGACTATGATGCCTAACACAGATTATGCACAATTGGCTTCAGCCTTTTCATACTTTGATAATAATTACGTTAACACGAGATCAGAAGGCAAAGTTACACAAGGTGGAGGTTTAGGTGCAACATATATTCCAGGAACGTATACAGTTCCTAAAGACTACCCAGCAGATCTTGCTCCAGAAATGAGAGGTATGTATGATATATGGAGAGCTGGAACTATAGATGATGCAAGTGGTTTTGATATTGTTGATGAGTTTACAAACATAACTGGAGACCATCGAATAGGAGATAAATACGAGAACTTATATGGAGAAGTAAAACAGTACCAAAGAAATATGAATAGAAGGTCTCAAGTTAATGCTGATTTAAGAGCTCAATATATAGCAGATGGTATAAAGAAAAATAATATTATGTCTCAGAGTATGAGATATGAAGTACCATTAGCTAATACAGCTCAGAAACAGCAAATGAAATCTAAACTTCTAGCTCTTAAACAAGAGGCAGAAGGTGAAGGTGGAGGTGTAATGTTAGATGATCCAGATAGCTTTGAAAGTCTTATAGCTGGACTAAATGCTGCTAATGTTGTAACAGATGGAGAGGATGATTTTAGACTAACAGTTACTGGAGGAGGTACAGGTGCTGGTGCTGAACAATATACTGAAGAAATAAAACTAACCAAACCTCAATTTGACATGTTGTTTCCAAGTGGACAGTATTATCAATCTCCAGCTATACAAACATTTAATCAGGAGTACTTACCTCAGATGTTGAAATCAAGATCACCATTGAAAGAAAGTTATCCTAACGGACCAGATAGTTTTCCAACATACTATAAAGACCCACAATCATTCTGGACTACTGCTACAGATAGTTCATATGAAACCAATGCTAGCAATGCCGGAATACCTCAATCTCACTTTATGGAAGTACTTTATTACGGTGTAGAAGGGAATTTAGTAAGTGATGAAAATCCTAAAGAAACAAATCGTTTTAGATTATTTTTAAATATAACAGATCCCACTACTGGTATCTTACATGAAAACATTATGATGGTACCACCTTCTGGAGGTTCTGGTATAATTGATAAATCTAAAGTAGCATTTACTATTTCACAATTAACTGATCAATTTATATATCAATTACTAAATCCAAATAAGCCATATAATACTAGTGCCCAAAACACATTAATACAAGCTGCTAAGACACCTAAGAAGTAATGAAGAAAAGCCCTAAGAAAGCCCAGAGAGGTAAATCAGTTTCCCCTGGTATACCTAACTTACCACCAGTCATGTCTGGAGGAAGTGCTCCTTTACAAAATCAAAAGTATATGGAAGAAGCATTTGGTGGATACCAACAACCTTCACGTTCATTAATGGGTGGTATGAATTTAAGTCCTGACTTCCAACCTATGGGTGCTCCTAGAGTAGCAGGTAATTTAAACCTTGAAAACTTCATGCAAAATGCAGCCACTCCAGGTGATTATGGAGCAGGTGGAAGAGTTATTACAGAGAATGAACTAGATGGTTCTGGAAGATATGATTACTTCCAACCTACTAGTATAGGTGTTAACAATGAAGAGGTGGCTGCTGCTAACCAAAGTTGGGGGGATAAGGCAGTTAATGGTTTACTAAAAGGTACATATCTTGCAGGAAGTACTTTCCTACAAGGTACAATAGGAGCAGTTAATGGTCTTTATCAATGGAGTGCTACCGGAAAATTTAGTTCTTTTTATGATAATGAATTTAATAGAACGCTAGATGAAGGTAGAGAGTATTTAGAAGATGCATTGCCTAACTATTATTCTCAAGCTGAACTAGATGCAGATTGGTATACTCCTAGCTATTGGATGACAGGAAACTTTCTATGGGATGGTATTGTTAAGAACTTAGGTTTTGCTGTAGGTGCATACTATTCAGGTAAAGCTTACGCTGGTGTTATAAAAGGACTTAGTTTAGGTGCTCGTATGGTGACTACTGGACAACGTAATGCAGCAGCAGCTTTAAACGCTACAGAAAAAGGACTATCTGCAGCTAACAGAGGATCTGGTGTATACGGTGAACTTGAGAGTCTTTCAAAAAACTTCTTAGGTCAATACAATGTTTTAAATCCAGCACAGAGAATCGCAGTAGCAGGACTAGCTACGCAAGGTGAGGCTAGTGTTGAAGCACTTCTTAATAGTAATGAATTCAGACAACAATTAATACAAGAGTACAAAGAGGAGAATGGGGTAATGCCTGGTGGACAAGCTATGGCAGATATAGATGCGGCAGTTGAAGGAGGAGGTAATGTTTCTTTCTGGGCTAACGTAGCAGCATTGGGAGTAAGTAACTATATTATGTTCCCTCGTATTGCACGTAATGGTTACTCTACACAGAGAGCAGCTACTAATAATACTATAAAGAATACAAATGGTATAGCTATTAAAGGAGGACAGTTTGTTCCAGATGTTAAGAAAATTCATCCTTATCTTCGTAAACTAAATAATATCCGACCTTACTTGTTTTCTACTACAGAAGCATTAGAAGAGGTTTCTCAATATGGAATTAGTGTTACAACAAAAGATTATTACAATAAACAATATAACAACGAAGCAACCAGTTGGATAAGCTCTGTAGGAGTAGGACTAACAGATGGTGTGTTCAGTAATGAAGGTGCAAAGAATGCACTGATTGGTGGTATCTCTGGTAGAATAATGACTATTAGAGGAATGAACAGACAGCGTATTGGTAAGAATACTAATACAGCTAATGCAATTAAAGAACTTAATGATTCTCCATCGTTATCTAAGTTTACTCAAGAGACACTTTATGCAGCTAATAGAGCAGCAGTACTAGGAGAAGAGTTAAACTCTGCAGCAGAAAGAGGAGATGAATATGCTTACAAGAGTTTAGAAAGTGACTACATAATAAACTATCTAACTCCTAGAATAAAGTATGGTAGATATGATTTAGTAAAAGATGATATAAAAACTCTTAGAGATGTAGCTGTAGGAGACTTTACCCAGCTACAATCGGAAGGAAAGGTTGCAGAAGGAGATACTAAACAAAGATACATTGATCGTTTAGATAATCTAAGTGAAGTGGCTGAGCAAGTTAACAACTTATATCAATCACTTAATTTAAGATATGGAGGTATTCAAAGACTAAACGAAACTACCGGTAAACAAGAATCAGTATATAATGAAGACGTTATAAATCAAATGATTTATGCAGCTGCTACAGTACAAAACTTTGACAAACGTCTGCAACAATTACTAGGTGAGTTTAGTACAACTCTACCAGGAGTAGACTTTGACACTGTAATAAAAGATATTATTTCTGGAAACGGAGAAAGTCTATCTAATGCCATGGATCTTGTAGATGCACAAAATATAATATCAGATGAAAAAGCTACCATTAAACAAGCTCTAGAAGATTTTGGTAAGATGGTTATACAAAGAGAACAGTTTCTTCTAGAGTATGATAAGATTAAACAAAATCCTTATATGTATTCTTATGCTCCTCCAGCTACAGATGTAGAGAATGATGAAGTTGAAGAAACAGATGAGGAGGCTAGCTCTATTGTAGTAAATGCTAAAAATGGAGAAAAAACATTAGAAGTAGGAGGTAAATACTTTGTAGGAGAAGGTGTAGATTTTGCAGGAGACACAGCAATAGATCAACCTATTGTAATATCTGAGATTGAAGTACTAGGAAAGAATGAAGACGGTACTATAAAGATAAAAGATAACAATGGACTGGTTAAAGATATCTCACAGGAAGCTTTAATTAATCTAAAAGTAGCACCGATCTCAATTCTAGAGACTGATGCAGCTGCAGCATATTACTTTGAGAATAGAAATAAAGAATTTGAATTTGAGCTACCTGACACTCAAGGAGGTCCTCGTAAAGGTAGATTACAATACACAGGAGGAAAGATGTACTTTGTCTACAAGGACTCCAATGGAACTGTACTTAGAAAGCAAATTACAGGTAAGTTTTTTAAAGACGGAATTATTAAACCAGTAGGGGTTCTAAGTGAGAGTCAAGGAACGGCTAGTGAGAATTATTTGTCTGATGAGAACTTAGCACAAGAACAAGAGTCTTTAGCAGCTAGTAGAGAAGCTAGATTAGAGATCATGCGTGACCTAGGTATAGAATCTAAAAGAAGATTAGAAGAGATAAACAGACAGATAGCTAAAGACAATAAAACTTTAGATCTAATTAAGAAAGACTTAGATGCTATAGCTTCTATGCAAGACGGTGGGCCAACTATTAAGTTGACTTACTCTAAGGCAACAAAGAACTTTACTAGAGCAATCAATAGGATTACTAAAATGCAAGCTGATACACAAAAACGTGTACAGGAACTACAACTTGAGCAAGAAGAAAATGCTTTAAATGTAGAATACTTTAATACATTTACTAAAGATCTAGCAGACATACCTGGTAATAATGAAACATTCTTAAATGAATTAAAACAGCAATTAAAACTATTAGAAGACAATGGTAAAGCTGTAAATAAAGAGATTGCTGAGAACAAAAAACTTATAGATAGATTAATAGATGCGGCTAAATCTGCAGCTAAATTAATAAAAGCTAGTATCAAGTCTGGATATAAAGTAGGAGAAGACTTTACAATAGACATGGATCTTCTATTAGAAAAAGCTGCAAAAGGAGAAGACCTAGAATCTACATGGCCCTTGTTAAAACAAATGCTATCCGACTTTAATCTTACCAATGACTTACTTAAAGAAGTTAGTATATCAGAGAAGTCTACATTTGAGGCATTAGAAAAGACTGAAGAGTTAGAGAATCAACTAGATGCACTTAGACAAGAATACAAAGTAAAGAAACAAATAGTAGATGAATTCCAAAAGTATATAGATCAGGCTAATAAAGAAAAAGCAGAACAAGATCAAATATCTAAGGATATAAAAACACAACAAGAACTTGAAAACAATAGAGACAAGTCTGTTGTTGTAGAAGCTGTGCCTAAAACTTTTGACCCTGTAGCTAAGAAGTCAAATGAAGTTATATCTAGAGCTACAATACCTCTCGATGATGTACAAAAAGATCCTACTGATGCAGTGATTAGAGCTAATGAGTTTGGTTTTAATCTTCCTACTATGGAAAGAAGGGATGAGATGCGTGGTATATACGTAACATCTAGCACTCAAAGTGAGTTAATACCTGGCGTTATAGAAAAGATGTTAGAGGGAGCACCAGAAGAGAACTTAGAAAACTTTAAGAAGACAGCTATAGCTATGGTTGTAGTTGATACTGATGGTGATCTTGTAGGTAAAAATGGTGCAAAGATACCAGAAGGTGAAAATGTACTAGATAATGCTATCTATATGTTCATGCCTGAGAACGGATTCAATTCTACTTATTATTTTGACGGTAGTATGCTTAGAAGTAAAGACTCTTCCCAAGGTAAAAAAATAATAGAGGAGTATAAAAAGTGGAGAGCAAGTATTTTAAGCAGTACATTAGGTGAACCTTTTACAATCTCAGCATCCTTCGGTGTTACAGAATCAACACCTTCTCCTGTTGGTGTTTGGGAAGCAGGTTTAGTAGATACACAAGATAATATAAAAGGTCAAGTTATATACATACCTACAAATAACAATACTTTTTCTTCAGAGAATGGATCTCAATCTTTTGAACAACCTTTAGGTAGTGTATTTATAAAAACTTCTAATGGTTATGTACAGGCACAAAACAGAAAACATAATCGTGAGGAAGCTAAAGCTATCTATGATGCTATCCTAACCTATGCTACAGAATTATATGCAAAAAGAAAAGGATCAGACTTAGCACAAAATGCATTAAAGTTTCTAAGAGGGGTTACCTATTGGGGTAAACCAAGTAATGCTGCAGGACAGAACAGTGTATACTTTGAGTTTATTAAGACCAGTAAGTTTAGTGGTGTGGAGATGTTTGAAAAAGCAGTTATAAACTTTGGAGCAGATAATGAAAGAGCTCCTATAGACTTTAATGTAGAAAGTTTACAGGCTAACGAAGAACTTATCATCACTACGTTGATGGATATGTATTCTAACATTAATAACTCTTATGTTAAATCTGATGAGCCATTCTTTCAAATTAAAAGTATAGATGCTGGAGGAAATATAGAACAAGTAAAATGGAAAAACTACCAAGACTATCTTCTAGCTTCTCAAGACCCAAGTGGACAAACTAGATCTGGTTCCGATCTTCCTTTATATGTAAACATAGAACCTTCTAGAGATCCTCTAAACCCTGATGCCCCTAAGCAAATAAATAGGAGAGCTATATATCTTGTAGACACAAGTAGAGAAATAGATCTAGATGTAGAACCAGAGTTACTGATTGTAGATCCTGCTGATATTCCTATACTGGATGGGAAGACATTTAATGTCTTTACTTCTGAAAATGGTAATAGATTAAATTATACAGTTAGTCCTAGTATTAATTCTCAGAACTACCTACAGGCTATTCAAATGCGTGCTGGTTTGGATTTTGAAAAGGTTAAAAAAGATCTTACAGAGAATAAAGGTATGACTAGCGAGCAAGCTGGTACAACAGTAAAGTCTGCTATATATAGATATGTTAGTCCTCTTATTGCGAAAGCAAAAAGAAATGATCAACAAGAGAAGGATATAAATAAGAAAGCATCTGCTCTTAATGATAAACTAAACTTTAAAAGGTTTAAAGAACAACCAACACAACAAACTAGTGAGGATAAAGAAGCAGAACTCAAAAGAAGACTTAACAATGGAAGAAGTGGTAGTGATCCAGTTCTTCGTGAGATTACTGACCGTGCTGTAAAAAGAATGTCTGATAAAAACTGGAATGAAGTTACCAGTTGGATGAAAACAAATCTACCTAGTGTCCCAGTATTTAGAGTTAAGAATATTATAGATAATGGAAATGGCAAACAAGCATGGGGTATGTTCCAAGATGCAGCTATGTATATCTATGAAAATGCAGAGGTGGGTACAGCCTATCACGAAGCATTCGAAGCTGTATATGGAATGTTCTTAGATAGTAATGAGAAAGCTAATTTATATAATGAGTTTAAAGAACGTAAAGGTACATTTGTAGATAGACCTACAGGTAAAAATATAGAGTTCTCTAATGCCACTCAAGATGAAATGAGAGAACACTTAGCAGAAGAGTTTAAAGACTATGTACAATATAACCAAAAACCTTTTTACGTAAAGGTATTTAAACAACTAAAAGATCTTATAACTAGCTGGTTTAGAAGTCCGGACTCTAATAAATTTACTAAAGAACTGTTTGACAGAATAGGTGATGGATATTATGCTACACCTGGTCCTTCTAACTTTATGGATATAGAGGCAGTAAATGTAACTGATGGTGTATTTAGTTTAGGAGGAAAGATAGGTGGTAAAGAGATGCGTGACATACTTCATCAAATGACCTATGACATGATCACTCCTCTTGTAAGTACCAAAAGAGATTTACTTAGTGGGTTTAAACAAGACATGACAGGGCTTTATGATAAGTTAAAAGATGGAGTTCAGAAAAAGATTGATCAACGTCTGTATCAATTAGAAGAAGATAGAAAAAACGAAGACTACAATTCAGATAGTATACAGGACTATATAACTGTGCTACAACAAAAGTATCTAGATTTAGGATCAGATGTAAATACACTATGGCCTGAGATTATAGAGAAACATAAAGAGTTCTTAAGACAATTCTCTATTACATTTGATGAGCAAGGGCAATTAGAACTTCAAGAAGTAAAATCAAACAAAGGATGGAATACTGATATTACTCTTGTAGATAATTACAAACAAACAAACTCAGGATTTAGATTACTACTTAGTACTATTCCTAGAGTACAGGCTAATAATGAAGGTGGTGTGTCAGTGTCTCCTAGTAGTATAGGAGGAGTTCAGTTACTACCTCAAAGTCAAACTTACATAACTCTTCTATCTAAACTATCTAGTGCAGTTACTATAACAGATATGTTATCTAAACTTAGAGATATAGCTTTAGAGGATATTAATTATGAAAGTTTTTATAGACGTGTAGTAGGAGCTAAACCAGAATTTAATGTTATACCTAACTTAGATAATATAACACAAGATCATCAACTAGCTTTAATAACTACACTATGGAAAACATTTAACAAGGCTGGTAACAAGGTTCCAGTAGTAAATATACTAGAAGGTAATGAAGTTCAAGTAACTGAAGCAAGCATTGCTCCAGCTGCTCGTCAGATAGCAAAAGAATTTGTTAATAATATTATCACTGAGTCTAGGTCTGGTTCTGGTGCTTTTATAAATACAGATGGTATATTTAATCCTAACCCTGCTATATTAAAAAAACCTATTGGAACAGTTTCTCAAAACCTTTCGTTCTTAAAAGCTATAGGTATAAATATAAGTAGAGGAGCTATTAATAATGCTGTTAACGGAGCTGCTATATTAAATGAAGCAGTGGGAGGAATTAAATCAAGTATTCTTCAATCAAGAAACATACGTATATTTAATTCTAAAGCCTTAGACATGGCAGGTAGACTTATGCAATTAGCTACTATAAAATCTGCTTTCCAAAACCCTGAGGTAAGAAGTACCTTTACTAATGTAGAAGGTAAAAAGGCTCAAACATATATAGGTCCAAATACATTCTCTAAGCTACAAGACTGGATAAAAAGTGTAACTAATAAACAAGAGCTTGCTAACACTCCATATTCATATCTATTAACTGACTCCTTTGCTCAAGGCTCTAGTGTTATGTCTAGAGTATTTGATGAAGATAATAATAAGATACCTGGATCAGCAAACTTACTGTCTTCTGTAACTGCAGGAGGTATAGTAAATCAAGCTACTGGTAGAAATACTAAGTCTACCCAACTATCTACCCCTCAAAGATTAACACAAGAACTTAACCTAAATGTAAATGGAATATATCTAAATCTAGTTCCTGGTGATTCTTCGTTAGAGTGGGCATTAGAAATGGGTAATCCTGTTACAGAAAGTGACCTGCGAAATGAGAGAGATATATTTAATTCTATTATGAAAGACTTCTTTGTGGCAGAAGTAAACTTAGCTAAAGAACAACGTGATAATCTAGAGTTAATAGATGGTAGAAAGTCTACAGATTTAAGATTCTTTAAAGGCATTTTAACAGAGGAAACAAATAAGGAAATAGAAAAACAAATCTTAGATCCTTTACAGGATGCAGAAACTATATATGATAGTCAGGAAGCAGAAATTAAAACTCAAACATTTGAGTATGTACTAAGTAATACTAATAAAGCTATACAAGAATTAGTAAAAAATGGAGTTCTCGAACAACAATATGATCAGACAGGTATTCCATCTGGATATACAGTAAACAATGTTCAAGGGATGCAAACTATACAAGCTGAAGGTCTTACTACAGTTATGGCTACACTGACTGCTAATTATATAATTGCTAATATAGATCAACACAAAATAATATATGGTGATCCTTATCAATACAAGGATGAACTGAAGCGTACAAAGAGTTTCTTATCTCCTAGACAACCTTTAATTAATAGTTCTCCAGCATGGAACAATAAAGCTAACGAGTTATATAACAGAGACTACACACCGGAAACAATAGGTTATACAGACTTTACAAAAGATTACTTCTCTACAGTAACGTACGGAGATGTTATAGGTGTATCTGAATTACCTAACTATGGTTCTTTTGAAGAGACAGATGGTGGTGGATACATACTGGAAAAAGCAGATCGTAATTTCCAAATCAGAACAGGTACATGGAATGCAGATAAAGAAAAACAATATAGATATAATATTGCATGGGAGAAGAGAGATAAAAAACAAAAGCTAACTCGTAGTGAACGAGATCTTCTTAACGAAGGTAACCCTCGAGTAAATCTAATTGCTGCAAAACCTATAGTATCAGGAGCTAGACTTGGATATGAAGGAGGAGACAACTTTATAAATGAAACAGTACTAGATAAATTTGCATTGTTCCCAATCTCTTATAGAATAATGAAGGGACTTGATCCTAATTCTAATATGGTGAAGCTATACAATAAGATGCAGGATGAAAACATAGACTACATAGTATTTAAAAGTGGTAGAAAGGTAGGAGCTGGACCGGTACATGCACCTTATGTAGATGGAGAGTTTAATGATGCTCCATATGATAATAAGATAAACATACCATTTTCTATAATGGGTCTTCAATCAGACGTACCTTCTAAAACTAGTGGTACAGTTACTAGAGGTAGTCAGCCTACTAAATTAGTAACTTTAGATCTTTTAGATAATGGTGTACCTTATGACTTTGACGGTACGCTTGATGAATGGAATAAACTGAGTAAAGAGGAGAAGCTAGATAGTCCAATCTTCAGAGAGATAGATAGAAACACTAGATTACTTAATGCTCTTACATCAGAAGCAACTGAGCAAGTGTTAGATAGATTAGGTATAGTGAAAACAAAAGATGGATTTAAAGAACCAGACTTAAGTAAAATAGCTACTACTCTACGTGAAGAGATGTTTAAAAGAGAATCAAATGATAATCTAAGTCGTGCTATTACAGGATTTTTACAAGGTGAAACTGTACTAGAATCTACTAATGCATACAATGAGGTTAGAAATATTATATACTCTATTGTACAGAAAAACATAGTAAGACCTAAAATATCTGGAGGAGAGAAAGTACAAATGCCTTCTGCTTATTTAGAAAGCAAACGTGCAGAATATAATGAAGAATTAAAGGGATACACATCAGATATACTTAAGTTCTATCAGAATGATGATGGAGAAAGAGTAATGGAAGTTATGGTGGGACGTTGGTTTAATAGTCCAATGTCTGATACAGAGCTACTAGAATATTTTAACAATACAGAAGAAGGACAACAAGCTCTACGTGGTATTGCATATCGTATACCTACACAGAAACAAAACTCTATAGATGCTATAAAGATAAAACAATTCTTACCTCAAGAGTATTCAGATCAAGTTATTGTACCATCAGCTATAGTGAAGAAAACAGGATCGGATTTTGATATTGATAAATTAAATCTATTCCTAAAAAACATACGTATAATAAATGGTAGTCTACAATCTGTGCCTTTCTATGGTATAGGAACTGAGGCTAAAACTAAAATTACAGAAGCTTACGATAAAGGAGAGTTTATAACTCCAGCTCAAGAAAAAGAACTCAATAGAAGTGTAAGAGATCTAGATAGAGTGAAGCAAGCATTACAGAGAGATCAAACAACTGAACAAAGAGATAATGACTTAGTTACTATTCTTAAAGACTTTGGTTTATTTGATAGTGAAGAAACTACTTTTGGTTATGTTAATGAGATAAGAGATAAAGGAGCTAAGAAAACATTCATCGACAAGATATATAAAGAGTCCCTAGAGAATGAGTATATAAACTCTATGGAAAATTTAATCACCTTACCAGAGAACTTTGAGAGACTAATCGTTCCCAATAATGCTGATCAGGCTAAAGAACTCTCACGTGAAATTGTAGAGAGAAAAGGACAAGAGTCTTTTAATTCTAATAATATAGACAACTTATTAGATAGACGATTTATGCAGAGATTAAGAAATGCATTTGTAGCAGGTAAGAAGGCTATTGGTATTGCAGCTATTGGTCAAACTAGTTTAGCTCTAGCACAACATGTAACGCTATTTCTTCCTACAAGTTACATTGCTTTCAAAGATAAGAACACAGTGAATATAGAGGGTGAAGAGATGATTAGTTTTTCTGGTAGAAGAAATGCAGCTGGTGATTTTATATCAGATATAATGGGACAGTTCATGGATGGTTACGTAGATATTGCTAAGGATCCATGGATATATGCATTAGGTGCTAAACGTAGAACTGTATCTACATGGTTGTACTTACTAAGAGCTGGTGTACCTTTAAGAGATGTAGCATTCTTTATTAATCAACCAGCTATACAAGAGTATATCCAAACTATAGAGAACCAAGGAGGAGTAAAAATGGTAAGAGAAGATATTAAAGATGAAGTTTTACAAACTCTAGGTGTTAAACCAACAGGTACTCAAATTCCAGCAGCTAACTATCTTAGAAAGTACATAGGTAAAAGCTTAGAAAGTTTAAGTACTCAAGAGAAGAAAGTTCAAGGATATATGTTAGAGCAGTTTGTAGAATATGCAGATCAATCGACAATGTTATTTGATTTAAACACTGGTACCAACTGGGATGTAACTGTATTTAATGATCCTTATATAGTATTTAAGAAAACAGTAAACCAAATAAATGCTAAGGATATTAAGATAAAAGCTTATGTGAACGGAGAGGTAATCAATGCAGCAGATGCTACTATGGAGTCTACATTTTTAGCTACTACAGCTAATTCAGTGGTAGATGCAAAAAGAGGAATAGCCACTGTACTAACTGCAGATCAATCAGCTGTAACAAGTGTACTGAACAAGGTGCTTCTTCCATATGTCAATACTTCAGATTACAACTTTGTAAGAATAGCTAGAGCAGCCACTAATGCTTTGTTTGATTATGCTGTACAGACAAATGAACAATTAAATACATTACTAAAAGAATATCTCACAGGGAAGACAAACGTTGCAAGAGAGGTTATTGGTTTTGTTAACGATGTAAAACAAGATGAGGAACATACTTTATATAACAATGAAGTTATAAATTTATTTACAACTGATCCTTCCAAAAAGGTAGGAGTAGTTCCTATTAATCTTACACTTAAAAGTAACGATAGAAAAGTATATGATCAAAATGCTATCATCTATGGTTTTGAACAACTTAAAGAATATCTATCTTCAGACAGCAATCTTTATGATAAAATTGTACTAACATCAATACTACAATCTGGATTAAATAACAGTAATATATCATTTACTTCTTTAATACCTTATGAAGATTTCTCAAAAGTGTACAATAAAACCTTGTCTAATTTAGATAATAATGGTAACTTAGAAGACTTTTACAGATTAGGTATGTTTGAAAGAAACGCTTGGGCTCTAAGTAACGGTCCTGTAGTTTCAATGAAGGAAAAAAATGTTAAAACTGAAAGAGCATTAATTAGAAATGTTGGTATGAAGTTTATGCCTACACCAGTTCAAGAAGCAATTGATAGTCAAGCTATTCCTCAAGTACTAAAGGTTCCTACTTATATGCGTAATGCTTCAGAGAGGTTTATCATGTTTAACTGGACCAATGAGAGTATTAGTAATACAGAAAGAAAAGAAATGGCCTCACGAGGAGACTTTTCATTTATCAACAGAGGATTGTTTGAATTAGTAACTAATGATGATGGTACTCCATATATTTATGAAAGTGAGAGTAAGGGTAAGACATATAAAAGTACAATCTTTAAACATATAAATGCATTAGGTGATGGTTTCAGAGCTGTAGAATATTACGATGGAGCACAACCTTCAGTTTTTGATAATGGCACTCTAAAGTCTGTAGAGAAAAGAAACTCAGATATCATTTACTATTTTAACGCATCTAAAAATAATTACTCTAGGAACAGTGGATACAGACCAGAAACAAATGTAAGACAATGGGAAGTAAGAGGTGATAAATTCTTAGCCTTCAAACCTTTTCAAGAGTTTTCAGCAGAAGAAGTAAAAGATAACGCACCTCTCTTAACTCAGCTAGGATATTCTGAAGAACAAATAGGTGCAATTAATAAAAGACTTTGCTAATGGCGATATGTCCTAACACAAATAGTCCGCAATGGAAAGAGCTAGTTAAAGCTCAAGGTGAAGAACAAGCATACTTCCTATGGAATAACTTTGATGGTAGTGTGCCTGGAGAGTATACTAACACTGTACCAGTAGAGAGTAATCTTTCTAAAGTAAAAGAGCTTATAGCTAAGATGGGTGTTAACTTAACTGATCTACAAACCTATGCATCAGAAAATCCTGACATGGATGTTAGAGGAGCAAACGCTATTGCAGATGCGGTAGGTAAAATTATTGCAGTTAGTGAAGGAGCAACTCAAGAAGATATAACAGAAGAGATGGTACACATTGCCACTCAAATATTAGAACAACAGAACCCTGAGTTGGTTACAGAAATGATATCTAAGATAGGTGGTTTTAAAATATATGATGAAACTTTAGAAAAGTATAGAGAAGTTCCAGCTTATCAACTACCGGATGGAAGACCAAACATAAGAAAGATAAAGAAAGAAGCAGCTGATAAACTTATAGCATATATTGTAGGAGAACAGTTATCTGATGTTGAAGCTTCTAATATAGTAGAAGCAGATGAGTTAACAGAAGAAGATAGATCTTTATTTAAAACAATATGGGATGCTATAACTGGCTGGTTTAGAAGCGTTTACGCAGAATCTAATGTAGATATATTCCAAAAGATTGCTGGCATAATTACAACAGAAGGAGTAGAAGGAGAACTATTAGATGGTACTCCTAAAGAACTATACTTTACTCTTACTGATCCTCAAAAGAAAATACAGAATCGTATTCTTAATACTAAAAAGAATATAAGAAAGATAGAAAGTAGTGAACCAATCAACCCTTTACTTCAAGATGAAGAAGATGGTAATAGTTTCTATGAGGTAAAGCAGGGAGAGGAATATGTAAGAGTAAAAAACAGAGTAACAGATAGAGTAAAGAGATGGTACAGACAAAGATTTCCAGGAGACCCAAACTTTACCGACCAAGAGAAAATAGATAATAATGTTAAGAGAGAACTAGGAATTGAATTTCATAACATGTTTGAAGCTATACATGCAAGATTCTTTAATACTGATGGAACTAGAAGACAGGTGCCTGGTCAAAGAATGTACATAGCTGACAGACAAAGAGCTGAAGTTCACACTAAATTAGAAAAATACTATACAGACTTAATTGCAAGCTTTTCTAAGAATGGAAGAAACCCTCTAGTGTTTTCTGAGGTAATGGTATATGACTCTGTTAATGATGAGGCAGGTACAATAGATCTACTTATAGTAGAACAAGATGGAAAGACACACATCTACGATTGGAAGTTTATGAGTATGGGTAAGAATACTCAGGATGTAGCTTGGTATAAACAGGGAGCATTTAACGAACAACTTAAAACATATCGTTCTATACTACAAAACGTATATGATGTAAAGAATGTAGGAAAGACCAGAGCTGTGCCTATTGCACTTAACTTAAAAAGAGAAAACTTTCAGGATCAAACCTCTGAACTTATGTTAACGAGTATAGCTATAGGTTCTGTAGTTCCTAAACAAGGTGAAATAACTCCTTTAGCTCTTACACCTGTTCCGGTAACAGATGAGCTTACCAACATACCAGAATTAGATGTGCTTTTAACAAAACTTAATAAGTTATATGATGTTATAACAGATGAGAAGGTAAAAGATGAGTCATCTAAATCTTCTAAAAGAGATCGTTTAAACATTTTAAAGAAAGCAGTTAGACTCGCACAAGCTGAAGGTAATTACACAGGAATTTTTGAGGCAGTATCAGTAATGAAAAACGAAGGAGATGCTATCGTAGCTGAGTATATTACAACTTATGAAGGTGTTCCACCAAGTGAAAACACTTTTGATAACCAACAATTAAATGACTTTTCTGATAGAATGAATGACTTCTTAGAGCAGTCTATAGCAGTTGAGAAAATAAATACGGAAATGGCACCTATAATTTCTTACATCAAAGGTATTAGTGATCAAAGAAAGCAAGAGATACAGGATGAACTAAATAAAAAACAGCAAGAGATAACGACTAATAGAACAGAGATTCAAAGAATTACAGGAGAGTTTGCTGACAAATTTATTGGAAATAAACATAATGTTACAGGACTCTTAAATCCTACAAGAATTATAAAGAACTTATCTGCTGAAAAACTTTTTACACGTCTATCAGATATAGGTTTACCTTCTTTAAGAATATTATCAAGGGCAGCTAGAAGAGCACAAGATGATGCAGATAGTGAGTCTAAAGGATATGTAAAGAGATTAATGGCTATTAGAAAAAAGCTAGTAGACAGAGGTGGTAATCTTGCAGAAACAGTAAGAAAGATATATCGACAAGAAGATGGATCTTTAGTAAATCATTTAATATATAAATACCAGAGAGAGTTTTATGATAAAATGAAAGACAATGCTGCTGAAGGTAATAGAAGTAAGCAATGGATATTTGAAAATGTAGATATAGAAGCATATAAAAAAGAAGCTATACCTCTTATGCAACGTGATATTGCTAAGTATAATTCTCTGTATGCTACTGAAGACCTAAAGAACTTAAGAGAAAAGGCTATTCAAGATACTAGAAAGAAGTATGATATCGATAGAAGAGATTTTAATGGTTGGTCTAACGAGATATTAGCAAAACATCCTAAAGATAAATGGTTATCTAAAGAGTATAAGGATCTTACCAAGGATAAAGACTTGTTTGCTCTATACAATTTAATATTAGAAATAAATAGTATAGCATCAGATATAGGATACCTCCAGAATAAAGCAGAGTCTACCTTCTTACCTTTTATATCGAAAGGCACAGCTGAATCCCTCTCTTGGGATTATGGATTGTCTGCAGTTCAAAACTGGGGAAAGGCTTTTACTAGAAATGCTGAAGACGTAGGATATGGAAAGATAAATGCATTAACAGGAGAAACTATAAATGGTATACCAAAATACTATACCTATGACTTTAGTAACCAGGATGAAAATAATCCTAATAATATGTCTGATGTATCTCTAGAGTTATTTAAAAACCAAATACTTTATATTAATCATGTACATAAGTATAAATATATAAGTGAGATTGAAGGTCAAATGAGATTAGTTAAAACTGTAATGAAAGCAAAAGATCATTACAAAACTAACTGGATAGGAGATGTAGTTCAGCAAGGAAATGAAAATGTAATAGAACAAGGTAATGATGAAAATACAAAATTCTTTGATCAGTTCTTAAAAAATATCCTATACGATCAGAAGTATACATCTGACATTGATCAAGCTGTTTCTATTCAAGGTGCTAAGAAGGGAATAAATAAAATAACGAAACAGTTATTTAACAAAGAGGCATTCTCAGATACAGACAAACCAAGTTACATCTCTATAGTAAAAGTTATGGAGGGTATGAACAGTTGGTTCACACTAAAAACTTTAGGACTAGAACCTATTTCTGGTGCTGTTAATGCATTTGGTGCTGCTATACAGGTGATAGCTCAGTCAGGAAAATACTTTACCGCTAAAGAATTTAGGTCTGCAGCTTTAAGTTTAATAGGAAATAGGTTTAGAAGTGGAGAACAGAAAGAAGCTTTTCTACAATTAGAAGAAATCTTCCAACCTTTAAAAGATAGTCCTACATACGATGCTCTAAGAGATGCTGGTATAACTGCTTTAACAAGAAGAAATCTAAGTGATGATTTATTCTTTTTCTTTAGACAACCTGAACTTCTTATGGAGAGAGCTATATTTAAGGTGTTAATCCAGAACATGATGGTAGTAGATGGAAACATTGTAAATATTAGAGACTTTGTAAAGAATAAATACAAAAATAGATATAAAAATGCTGATGAGTATAACAAGGTTATAGGAGAGATTAATAAGGAGATAGCTAACTTGAGTAAAAACAAGTCTATCTTTGCTACTAAAAAGATAGTAGATGGTAAGGTTGTAATACCAGGTTTTGATTTAAAGAATAGAAATGAAGTACAACGATTAACTAATATAGCTAGAGATATATCTAGAACAGCAACTGGTGGATTTACAGACTTTGATGACATCTCTATAAACATGAACATCTTTGGTAAGTCTATGATGGTATTCAAGAGTTGGATTCCCAAACTTGTAGCTACACGTTTCCAAGGATTTAAAAAGATGGGTGATGACTTTGGGGTGGAGATAAAAGATGATGGTACTACTACTGGTGAAGTTTATGATATTGGTAGAGCAAGATTGTTTGCATCTTTTCTTAGTCTAAATTTAGTTAAGGCATATAAAAACATAAAAGGAACCATCATACTAGATGATAATGGCCTTGCAAAAATAGATGAACTCTATAAAAAGTACAGCAAACAGTATGAGCAACGAACAGGAGAAAGACTAAACATGTCTAAGGAAGACTTTATTGATATGGTTAGAAATAATATGAGAAATCAGACTAGAGAGTTTGCAGCTATCATAGCCCTTACACAACTACTGATGGTTATGGGATACTTCGAACCAGAAGATAATGCTACCAAATCAGAAAAGAACTTCTTTAGATATGCAAAGAGAACTCTTGCTAGATTCTCACAAGAACTTATGTTCTTCTATAATCCAGCTGAGTGGAATAGTTTACTAAGTCAAGGATTCTTTCCTTCTCTTGGTTTGTTCGAGGAGATTAATAGATTCTTTGATCACTTTATGAGAGAAACAACTGGAATGGATGGAACGATGTATGCAACACTTAAGAAAGGATCAACTCCTTCTAAAGTTAGAAAACAAGCTCAGCCTGTGAAGTATTTAATGAAGATGTTCCCACTAAGTAAGGGAATGATTAATTGGTTGGCTATAGGTAGTGATGATTTTGCTAGAGAATTTGATGTAACTATACCATCTCAAAATAGAAGATAACATACAATTGCTATATTATACGAAGGTATCTTAGTAGTAATTAGTGAAAATATAAAATAATAACATAAATTTGTAACAATATGAGAACCGCTGAAATTTGTCCCACATGTGCTGTATATCAAAATGCAGAGTGCATTATTTATAATGGTCGATACTTAGGTAATGCTGTTGTAAATCCTGGCGATGACCTACAAACAATACTAGGTAACATTAATTTGAACTTAGTTCCTTCGTTTAACACATCTACGCCTGTAAGTCCTGCACCTTATGTAGGAAAAATACACATTGATCAAAGTGCAACAAGTGGGAAAGTCTACATTGCTAATCTTGCTGGAACAGCGTCTGATTGGGAAGTACTCTTAACTGTACCTACAACAGGTGCCCCTGAGTATCCTAATAATTCAGCTGCTGTGTTTGCTGGCTTAACTGTGGGTGACGTATACCGTACAGGAGACTTTCTTAAGATAGTACATTAATAACATATATCCATTCAGATGAGTAAAAGTAGTAACAACCTAGTTTGTGCAGCTGATCCTTGCCCTATTACACTAAGTGCAGCTTGTGTATTTTATGAGGGGCCAAATTTAGTATGCTCTGGAGTCAGAACAAACATGACTGTAGAAGATGCTCTTAAGAATATAGATAAACTTCTATGTTCTGGAGCTGGACTTGATGGTACAAGTGGTACATCAGGTACTTCCGGTACTTCAGGCACATCAGGATCATCTGGTACTTCTGCTACATCTGGAACAGCTGGAACTTCCGGCACTAGTGGTACATCTGGTACCTCAGGAACAACAGGTACGTCCGGTACCTCAGCAACTGCTGGAACTTCTGGAACTACAGGTACATCAGGTACCACTGGGACAAGTGGAACAAGTGGAACAAGTGGTTCATCCGGTTCATCTGGTTCGGTTGGTACTTCTGGTTCATCAGGTTCAACTGGTACATCAGGTACTAGTGGCACATCTGGAACTTCAGGGACCACCGGTACAAGTGGTACAACTGGTACGAGTGGTACATCAGGCTCTAGTGGAACTAGTGCAACATCTGGAACAAGTGGAACGTCTGGAGATCAAGGAGATAAGTATAAAACATGTATTACAGGAACATCATTTACTTTAGATAATACTGTTGATGAGTGTTTAACTGTAGACACTGGACTTGCATACACTGCAGGTCAATCTATTGTTATTGCTCATGATGTAAATAATTACCAAGAATGCGATGTAGTATCATATGATCCAGTAACAGGACAGTTATGTTTCACCCCACCTTTTAAGGTAGTAGGATCTGGTACGTACACTTCGTGGTGTATCAATCTTGATGGAGCAACTGGTGGAGATGGATCTTCTGGTAGTAGCGGCACTAGTGGAACAACCGGTACATCTGGGACAACAGGTACATCTGGCACAAGTGGTACAAGTGGTACGACTGGAACAAGTGGTACGACTGGTACGAGTGGTAGTTCTGGCACAGCTGGAACATCTGGTACAACAGGAACTAGTGGGTCAAGTGGTGACACTGGATCAAGTGGTACATCTGGAACTTCTGGAAGCTCAGGTAGTACAGGAACCAGTGGAACTACAGGAACAAGTGGGACATCTGGAACACGAGGAACAAGTGGAACGTCTGGTACCAGTGGGACAACAGGAACTAGTGGTACACCAGGTACTTCTGGAACAAGCGGTACTTCTGGTACAGCTGGTACAACAGGGACATCAGGTACAACAGGAACATCAGGGTCTGCAGGAACAAGTGGTATAGATGGATCATCAGGTGCTGCAATAGCAAACTGGTATGCTAGTTTTTCAGATAATACAACACAAGTAAGTAATGGTGTAAACGTACCAACAGCAGTAACATTCAGTACTACAGAACTTTCTAATGGTATTATTTTAGACTTCAATCAGCAGGTAAGATATCCACATGCTGGTATATATGAAGTGGGATACTCTATACAATTTGAGCGAACAGGTTCTCAAGGTGGTGGAGGTCACACTAGTGTTGATATATGGTTAAAAAAGAATGGTACAGATTTTATAAGAAAGGATAGAGTACATTCTATACATCATCAAGATGCGATCAACACTCCATACATATCTTACATAGTAGAATTAGAAGAACAAGATTATTTAGAACTATATTTTGCATCTGATAATCCAACAGTTCAAATAGATGCTCTTGCAAGTAAAACTGCTCCTTATCCAACACCTGCTGCACCTTCTGTAGTATTTAATACAGTACAAGTAGGTGTGTCTGTAGGATCAACATCAGGTACTACAGGAACATCCGGTACTACTGGAACCTCTGGTACATCTGGTACATCCGCAACTTCTGGAACTAGTGGAACATCAGCTATTGATGGAACATCTGGTACCTCTGCCACTTCTGGTACGTCTGGCACTAGTGGTACTAGTGGATCAGGTGGTACAAGTGGTACTTCCGGTACATCTGGTGGTAGCTGTATAAGCTATAACTTATCATGTCCAGGTGGTGGAGGTGATTGTGATGCAGACTATACAGACTGTGCAAACGTAGCTCAAACTATTACTGTATCCGAAGGAAATGCAACAGATGTATGTGCTAAAACTCTACCTACTATTGACAATGGTGGATCGGTAGGAGTTAATGGATTATGTTCTGGTACTAGTGGGACCTCTGGTACATCCGGTACCTCTGGTACATCCGGAAGTTCAGGTAGCTCTGGTACATCTGCAGCAGACGGAAGCAGTGGTACATCTGGAACATCTGCTACAAGTGGCACGAGTGGAACATCTGGAGAAGATGGTACATCAGGAACTAGCGGTACTACCGGTACAAGTGGAACAAGTGGTGAGGATGGTAGTAATGGAACATCAGGTACAACAGGAACTTCAGGAACCAGTGCAACTAGTGGTACTAGTGGAACAACCGGTACTAGTGGTAGTTCAGGAACTGATGGAGAAAATGGAAGTAGTGGAACTAGTGGATCATCAGGTACATCTGGAACAACAGGTGAAGATGGAACCAGTGGTACATCTGGAACAGCTGGTACTTCAGGATCTAGTGGTATAGACGGAACTAGTGGAACAGCTGGAACAAGTGGTTCTAGCGGAGAAGATGGTACAAGTGGAACTAGTGGTACTGCAGGAAGTAGTGGCTCTAGTGGAGAGGATGGTACTTCTGGAACATCTGGAACTAGTGGAACTAGTGGTACATCAGGAGAAGATGGTTCTTCTGGAACTAGCGGTACAAGTGGTAACAGTGGTAGCTCTGGTACAAGTGGAACTGCAGGATCTTCTGGTAGTAGTGGTGAAGATGGTACTTCAGGTACAAGTGGTACAGCAGGTACAACAGGTACAAGTGGTATAGACGGTACAAGTGGAACTAGTGGGTCTAGTGGAGAGAGTGGATCTTCAGGAACCAGTGGTACGGCTGGTAGTAGTGGTTCTTCAGGTAATGACGGAACTTCAGGAACTAGTGGTACTTCAGGAACCAGTGGTACAAGTGCAATTGATGGAACTAGTGGAACCAGTGGAACCTCAGGTAGTTCTGGTACAGCAGGTACATCTGGAGCTGACGGTAGTTTTGGTGGTGCATGTTTTGATTACACATTCTCAACTAACACAACTATTGCAGATCCTAGTCAAGGAAATGTAAGATTAAATAATTCTACACAAACATCCGCTACTGAGTTAGCTATAAGTGAGACAGATGATGATGGTAATAGTATACAATCATTTCTAGAAACAATAGATAGCTCTACATCAGTAATAAAAGGTCACGTAAGACTAGCTGATAAAGACGATGCATCGGACTTTATATTATTTGGTATAGATGAACTAACTGATAATGGATCATGGTGGACTCTAGATGTAGTGTTTGAAAACCAAGGTGGTAATACACTGTTCAATGGAGAAGACATCACTGCATGTTTTGTATTAACAGGAGACAAAGGTGATCCTGGAATTGATGGTAGTTCAGGGAGTTCTGGAACCTCTGGTACTTCAGGAAGCTCTGGTAATAGTGGTTCTAGTGGTACGTCAGGTACTTCTGGATCTAGTGGAACAAGTGCAGAAGATGGTTCGTCTGGTACGTCAGGAACTAGCGGTAGCTCAGGTTCTTCAGGTACAACAGGAGTAGATGGTACCAGTGGAACAACAGGTACTTCCGGTACATCTGGTTCTTCTGCTACATCAGGAACAAGTGGAGAATCAGGCTCATCAGGAACTGCTGGAACTAGTGGAAGTTCTGGAACAACTGGAACATCAGGTACTAGTGGAACGACAGGAGAAGATGGTACGTCTGGTACAAGTGGTTCTAGTGGAACTTCTGGAACTAGTGGAGAAAGTGGTACATCTGGTACAAGTGGGACAAGTGGGAGCTCTGGTGATGATGGAACTAGTGGCTCTTCTGGTACAGCTGGAAGCAGTGGTTCTTCAGGTACAACCGGTACGTCAGGTACTAGTGGTGATGATGGAACATCAGGCACGAGTGGTAATAATGGTACAAGTGGAACTAGTGGTACCTCTGGTACAACAGGTGAAGATGGAACCTCAGGAACATCTGGTAGCAGTGGAGATAGTGGTACAAGTGGAACTAGTGGAACAGCTGGATCGTCAGGTACAAGTGGAACTTCAGGAGAAGATGGAGAAGATGGAACAAGCGGAACGAGTGGTACCACTGGTACATCAGGAACAGCTGGTACATCAGGTAGTTCTGGAGAAGATGGTACAAGTGGTACATCAGGAACAACTGGAACGTCAGGAACTTCAGGTGATACTGGAACGTCAGGTACATCTGGATCCAGTGGTGATGATGGCACATCTGGTACATCTGGTACCTCTGGTAGTAGTGGTACTACTGGGATAGATGGAACTTCAGGAACAAGTGGTTCTTCTGGTGACGATGGTACGTCTGGTACTAGCGGTACAACAGGAACATCTGGTACTAGCGGTACAAGTGGGACATCTGGTACAAGTGGAACATCTGGTAGTAGTGGTAGTTCTGGTAATAGTGGTAGTCCAGGTAGTCCTGGTACTTCAGGTATATCTACCGGTTTCTTATTTACTTCAGAGTTTGATGGATACAGTACAGGTTCACCAAATAGTCAAGCTTCAGGTGAGTTTCAATTAGGATCAAGCAATAGTCTAGCTGGTAATATAACATATATAACTATTAGTACGATAGATTCAAATGGAGCAAATATTCTTAACCTACTAGAAGATATTCAAAGTGCAGGAGGAGATGCACAATTAAGAATTACAAACCTTGCAGATGTAGAAGAGTTTATAACACTTAATGTTACTAGTAATTCTAGTTATATATCACAGACGAGAATTCTTGCTTGTACTACCACTGCCTCTGAGAACAACAGTAGTGGTGTAATTGTAGATGGTGATCTTTGTGCATTTATATTTACAAATAACGGCACATCAGGTACCTCTGGAACTTCAGGTACAAGTGGCTCATCTGGCTCATCTGGTTCAAGTGGTTCATCTGGTTCTTCAGGTAGTTCAGGTAGTAGTGGTTCTACTCCTGCTCTTCAAGTTTCTGGTTCTGGTATTGCAGATGGACAAGTTGCATTCTGGACTGGTGAAGACGATGCTGTAACAACAGTAATAGCTGGAAATAATAATCACTGGTGGGATGATGACAACAGTTATTTAGGAATAGGTACAAAGTTTCCTGCTTATAGACTACATGTAGTTGGTGAAACTTATTTGTATCCTGACCAAGCGTCTGCTTTAACTAACACTAATTTTGCATTAGAAGTTTTAGATAATGATGTAATCAAGATAGGTGCAACTTATACTACTACTAATTTTACATATATAACAGAAGGTATAAGAATTACACAACCAGGTAATGGTACACACTATGTAACACGAGTTACACCAAGGTTTGAAGTGGCTCCTTACGAAGACTCTACAACTTTTGTAGCTAATATATATGCTACAACGTATGACGGATCAGCATTGATCTGTGGTAGTGAAAATGAATTAGGAGATGCAACATCAAGTAACTTAGGTATTGTTGGATTTAACAACAATCTTACAGGAGATAAGATGCTTATTGTAGGACAAGGTAATGAGATAACTGGTACACAAACTAACTTTGTAAACACAGCCTCACTTGTAGTGGGTACAACCAATACTGTTAATAAAACAAGTCCTAACACTGGTACAATTATAAATACTGTTCTGTCAGGACAAAATAACAATATAACTCATAAGATCGTAAGATCTATGATTGGAGGAATTGCTCATACAACAGATGGAGATGCAGCTAATGCTCTTGTAGCTGGTAGTAATAACAAACTAGACGGTAATAACAATGTAATGTGGGGTGCTAATAACGTCATATCAAATGTTAATACTGTTAGTATTGGAGGATTTGGTAATACTATTAAAAAGAGTGGTAGTGATTCTAATAGTTACGGTACTCTTATTTATGGATACAGTAATGACTTTGGTGATAGTGCTGCCACTGTAATGGGATTTGCTAACCTTATAGGTGGTAGAGACAATAATATTGATTCAGGTGTAAATTATATTACAGTCGGAGGTAGACAAAACTTTGTGGGTAGTGGGTCTGGTATGGAAGGTGGAATTATTAATGGGTTCAAAAACTCTGTAGGTGATACAAGAAATTCTGGAGTAACTATATATTCAGATTATAATATAATATCATCAGAGAATTCCAGTATAAACATGGAATATAGTTTAGTGGTAGGAGGTTTACACGGTCTTGAGGAAATAATTCCAGGAGTGGGAACTGACTTCTACTTTATAAATGGACAGAATAACATTATTGCAGGAAAAAAACAAGGTAGAAATGCTAGCAATGCATGGGTCGGACTAAATGTAAATAATAGTTTAGTAGTAGGAGAAATAAATAAAACAACTGGAAGTAATAGCATCAATCAGAACAATATTATTGGAGGTTATAACAACACCTTTACTGGTTCTCACAATATAATTAGTGGATATCAGAATAGTGTAAGTTGTTCCGAGAGTATTGTATCAGGAAGAAGCAATACTGTGAGTTCTTCAACTTTTAGATCCCTAGTAGTAGGAACTAGTAATAACGTCCAAGGAACTAGTCTAATGGTTTCAGGACAAAGTAATGATATTGTAGGAGATGGACAATGTAATTTTGCAATTGGTAGAGATGTTACTATAGGATACAGTACTGCATCAGTGTCCCAATCTGGAGGACTAGGAAGACTTGTAGAGATTTTTAAATCGGACTCAGTCGGAATAGGAAGAAATCTAAAAGTAAATCCAAACAGCTCACAAGGAGCTTCCGATACTACCACTACATCAAGTGATATAGTTTTAGTAGGTTCATATAATGATAGAGATAATGTAAACTATACTTCTAACTATATGCCTGCTACATTTATGTTAGGTGCAGGTTATGGTAACTTTGCTAACGCTCGAAGAAATGCTATCATTGTTACAAAGAGAGGAACCATAGGAGGAATTCCAAACGTTGGTGCAGTATCGAATGTAGAGAGTTGTGTTATATTACCTGAAGTTGGTGAACATCATAACTATGCTAATGATTGTGCAGCTGCTCAAGCTGGGATACCATTATATGGATTATATCACGATAATGGTGATATGAAGATAAGAATTACTGAGTGTCCTGATCCTACAACTACAACCACTAGTACGACAGTTTTAAATCCAAGTCCAGGTACAAGATTTACCTATAGTGCTAATGGTTATTTTGACGGAGATGGACAAAGAATATACTTTGCAGACTCTTTAACAAACTTAGATGGTGCTAATAATTATGGTATACCTACTGCTTATATATATGGAAGTTCTTTGACTACATCTGATAATGGTTCTAGAAGTGATTACAAATGTACAACTAACAACCCACCTAATCAATATGAGCAGTTTTCATTTAGTAGAGATTTACTTCAAGATGGAGGTGTAGGAAGACTAACCCAAGGATCTTTCTATGTTGCGTTTGGTATGGAAAAAAGTCAAACAGGTGGAGGTCAACAGTACATAGACCAAAACTGTGCTGTAATGTATAGAGCAAACAATACTCAAAATTGGAATAGAGCTGTAGATGTTTTCGGAGATGTATGTAGACCAGGAGCTACATGGAATGCTGTTTACGGTGGTATGACATCAGAAAATACTAGTGGTAATGGATTGCTTCGTGTATTTAATGCACCTGGATTCCCTACAGGAACCGGCCAACTTGCAACTCAATATTTTGTATTTGATACACCAGGAGAATATAGAGTAACAATGGGTGCATTGTATGGGCCTATTCTTGCCTATGCATCATGTACCACTCCACAGACATTTAATGATAGTTTTAGTCTAGATACTGATGATGCAGCACCTACTGCAGCTTTCTATGAATACAGAATCTCTGCTGTTGGAGCAGGTTGTGGTAGTATAATGGATGTAACAGTGTATGCTAAAGAGTGGATGCCTAAATATGTAACTCAGTTATATAGTAACACTTCACTTACTACACCTGCAGGACTATCAACTGGTACATATAGATATAGAAGAAATAGCGTAAACCTTGAATACACTAAGGATGGTAGTTATACAGCTACGTTTACTAATGATATAAAAACATCTAGAGGTATTCCTTGTTTTTACACTTAGTCTATATAATTGTAGATGCTATTGGTAATACATCTATAACGTCTTTTGCAGTAATGGATTTGTGACATTCAAATTGTCTGTCAGTACCCTTATGTACAGGACACCAATTCCAATCACCTTTATCAAATGTATATTGTGGATCATTCCAACATCCATGACATACATCAGTCTTTGTTACTCTGGTACATTCAAACTCATGATTCTCTTCTGTAAAGTTTGATATCATAATAACAGGTGTATCAAGTGCCCAAGCTAACCAACTAAGCCCACTAGATAATCCTATAAAGAATTCACTTTGTCTTATACAGTCAATGGTGTATTCTAAACTGACATCAACTATCTTCTCACAATTATCAAAAGGATTGTTCTCAATAGATGTATTGATTACCATGTAACCTTCACCGTGTAAATAGTTTATAACTTCCTGCCATCCTTCTCTTGTCCAAAACTTACAACCAGCTGTAGAGTTAGTAGCTATAGTTACATACTTGCCTGGAACAGTGTAACTATCTTTCATACCACATTTATTTCCAAAGTCATTTTTTATTCTAGGTTTAATTTCTATGTGCTCTAATCCTAATATATTAGATGCAGCTTGTTGTAGAGGTATTGTATTAGGAGCAACAGGTTCTTTATTAGAATCATAGAACCAGCCTATATTATACCTAGCATATATATCTCCAGGACTGTCTCCAGGATTAATGAACTCAAGTTCAGGGTAAACTTCTTTAAATAGAAAGTTTTTAAATGTACTAACTACTACATCACAATTATGTTTTTTCTTAAACTCTAGAGCGTATGGTATCCATGCAATTGTATCTCCAAGAGACGAACTTTCAAAAGCAATATAAACTCTTCGTCCTTCTAGGTTTAACTTGTCATCCAATATAAGTAGATCATCTTTATATATTGAAGTTCTCCAATTAACATAATAACTTTTATCAAGTTTGCACCAATTGTTTACTCCCAGTACACTGTTATATACCAGCTTCTCCTCGTCATATATTTCCACTTTGAATTCACTTTTGCTATTTCCTCGTATATCTACATAGGGGCCTAGAGCAAAGTCACGATAGATAGTAAAATCTGATGGAGAAGAGTTTTTAAATTTAGGTGCACTTAATGTTTCTGTATACAGTTCAACATGATTAGAGGCAAAGTCTCGCAAGGTATTGTCGGTAGGTACAATGTAATTACATTCATCCTTTAACAAGGTCTTTAGTTGATCTTTTATTTTAATAGGATCTAAATCAGTTATATACGAAGTGAACATATCTTCATACTGTGGTAAGTTCCTAGCAAGTATAGGTAGTCTATAACTAATGGCTTCTCTAATTACAAGAGGGTTGCACTCCCATGTAGAGTTGAACATGAAAACATCAGCTGCTTCTAACCATAGGTGTGTATCACTTCTTTCACCATGAACAAATACATTGTTAGGAATATCTTCCATGATTGGTTCCCAATAGTCTTTAAAGTTAACAGCTTGATTACCAACAAAGTGAAAATTTACTCCTGGTAATTGTCTAGCTAGCTCTACACCTTCTCCTTGGTTCTTGCCACTTGTCCATAACCCTACATTAACTACATGCTTCTTGATAGGATCTAAACCTAGCTGTGTCATAGCACTTAGTTTATTTGCAGACAACTCATCTATAGGAAACTCCAACACCTTTTTAATAGGTGTTGATGTGTTTTTAAATGTAGACATATGATAAGGTGTGCAAAATGCATAAGCGTCAGGATTGTAAACTTTTTCTTCTGGTTTAAATGATATGTTATGACATGTTTCTATTATTCTCCAAGATCTACAGTTACAATACAGGTCCTTCATTACAGAGTCATCACCTATGTGTTCAGACATTTCATCTATGTGTACTAAATCAATACGATTCTCTCTAATGATTCTCATTAGTTCGTGCTTATCTTCTTCTAATGTATAGAAGTGATCTGCCAGCTCTTTTATTTTGTTCTTCTGAACTACATACTCATTACTATAATTCTGAAACTCTACTACATATATTTCGTAGGTTTCTTTCAATGCAACTATTCTCTTAAGTAAGAATGCAGGCATACCTCCTGTAGACAGGTGTGGAGCTAAAAATAATATCTTTTTCTTTCTAGAGTTTAGAACTTCTAACATGTACTCAGGTCTCTTCTCTCCATGTAATACAAGTAGTTCTTCTTTAACCTTAGGTAATCTCACCCACTCTGATAAGTAATTATCCTCACCAGTAAAAGGTAAGTTATCAACATCTATATGTCCTGTGTAATTTATGTACATATAAGGTAAACCCTCATGTACATCATGTTTCCACAAAAGAACGTTAGCTATAGTTTCTTCATGGTAAGGAGCATAGTACTGTGGATTACTTAAAACCTTAGGGTGGTTACACATCCACTCCCACTCATCAAGGAAATCAAAACATGCTTGCCCTGCTGTAAAAAATCCTGTTTGATGGTATTTCGATCGAACAGACTGGTCTACACCGAACAATTCACAAGCTGGATGCTCTAAACTCTTATGCATTTCATCCCTAGTTTCTACACCACCTCTACCATTTATAAACAGATAGTCATATATACCTTTTGTAAAATAAGGATGAGAAGAATCTTCAGGCATGTAGTTAAATATGTTATCTATATATGAAGTGGCTACACTATCTGAATCAATATATGCTATTGTCTTTGCGTACTTGTTTAATGCGTGCTTAACTATAGATGGTCTTTGTATAAGTAACTTATATATATCACTATTGTTTCTATCTATGTACTCACTTTGTTCTAAATTTAAACCATTATATTTCCAATTCTCTACAATAGCACCTGGTATAGTTCTTTCATCATTTAGTAAGTAAACGATTATGGGTATATTACTAAAGGCTTTAATTGATTTAACAGCTGCACATACTGTATCGTAGTATGTAGAACTTGCATATAGTACATATGCTTTTTCCCACTTACGATTTAACTTATAATAGTAACCATAATATTCATTCTTAAATAGTAGTCGCAATTGTGGATATCTACTTCTTAAGACTTGTGGAGTAAGATCTGGTTGATGATGTGTTTCATAAATATTACCTTCATGTTCACCTTGTTCCATTTCCCACGGTACAGCAACTAATAGTTCTTTACCTTGGTCAATCATTCTATTATATAGACCAATAGCGTCTTCCGTATGTAAGTGTTCTAGAACATCTCCTAAGATAATAAAGTCATAATCTTTAAAGTCAAACTTACAGATATCACCTACAAATACATTATCATACTGACTAATCAAGTCATACTTTTCTATATACGGTGCAAAGATTTCTACAGCATCGATTCTGTATCCATGACTTCTAATTAGTTTAGAATATGTACCTATACCAGGTCCAACATCTAGAATTCTTTTATGTTTAGGAACGTTTTGTATGATCCAATCCTTTACTTGTTGTTTGAAGAAGTCATAACTGTGTGGCATATCTGTTGATTTTAGTTCAAAAGTAAAGTTTTATGCTATATTAAGCAAATTATTTGGATCAAATGTTTGGTGATTAAGATACCTTTTGTATATTTGTTTATACGCTACACTTACTACAGGCGTTACAAACCAACTTCAATTCAAATAATTCTAAGAAAGGTACAAACGTTCGATTGTATCACTAATCTTTTATCCCTAAAAAGGAAAATCATGAGTAAAAACATAAGTGAAGCCACTAAGGTCACAACAGATTTCAAAACAATAGGAATCCTTATATCATTTGCAGTATCACTAACAACAGTGTACATATCTTTAAAGTCTGAAATAGCAGTGGCTATGCAGGAACCAAAACCCATCATAACTCAAGTGGAGTATGATCTTAAAGATGAACTGCTTCGACAAGCTATAATGGATACCCAAGGGGATGTAGAACTTATTCTTAAGAAAGTGGAACAGCTAGAACAACGTATTTACGAACTAACAACAGAAAAAAGATGAGTAAAATAAAAAAAGTAGCAAACGCAATAAAAGATTGGATAATCGGAAACGGTATTGAAGGAGCTGCTGGCCTACTGGTCGGTGCTGGTCTTTGGATATTCGGATATAAGATTTGGGCTGGCGTAGCCTTCGGAATTTTTGTACATAAAAATTGGCACTTATTAAAGTCTGCAATAAAATCAAAAATATGAAAACACTACAAGATATATTAACAGGTAAAGTTGGAACATGCACATGCGGAAACACACAAGATCCTGAAGGAAACTGTGATGGTTCACACTTAAACGATTGCTAGAGTGAGTTGGAAGAACATATTCAAAGATGACAATACATGGAATGAGAAGTCTATAGTAGGCTTTATCTCGTTCCTTATTATGTGTATTGTTATGATCGCTGATTTAGTTAGTGGTGTGATTGGGAGAGACCTGGTTATAAATGAATTTGTTTATGATGCCTTTGTTCTTATTACACTGGGCTGCTTCGGTATATCCGGAATAGAAAAAACATTTGGCAGTAAGAATTAAAAACATTATATTGTAGCCTATGTCTTGTTACACCAGACAACAAATAGAAGATGCAATGATTACCTTGGGATATAAGTATTTCGATGGTGGTGATTATGATGTGAATATTGTAGGCGTAAGAAACTCTGCAACAAAGAACAGAGTGACAAATGCTTTTGATGATTGTATCACCATCTCTTATAGAGAAGAAGGTGAATGGAAAATGCACTGCTACAAAAGTACAACAGATCCAGGTACACATTGGATGGCCAACCTTCTTAATGAAAAAGGTGTAGCTGTACTCAAGCCTGGGCAATATAGAGGTTCACACGAGATAAGAAAACATCAAGGTAAATATGATGCTATATGTCAAAGAGCTCCTGTTAAGGTGTACAGAGACAAGAACAAAGACCACGTGTATGATCTTACAGAAGAACACGTACACGAAGGAATGTTCGGTATAAATATACACAGGGCTACAGCTAAAAAAGGTGGTAGATCTTGGCGTGTAGATAAATGGTCTGCAGGGTGTCAAGTGATTGCTTCTAACGAAGACTGGAACGAATTCCTAGGTATCTGCAAGAAAGCTGCAGATATATGGGGTAATAAGTTTTCATACACCTTACTAGAATCAAAGGATATCGTATGATGCAAGTGATAAATTTTATAAGAAACCAATGGTTTGGCATCTTTATAATTCTTGTTCTGTTATGGACAAGTTACGAATCTTCAAAAGAGGTTGAACTTTATAAGTTAAAACTAGAGGAGATAGAAAATCAGATTGAAATCTATAAAGAGAAGGACAGACAGCTCCAGAAGAAAATAGACTCTCTGAATACAGCTGATGCTGTTGTAGTGAAAGAAATACAAACCATCAAAGAAAAGGAATATGTACAAATTAAAGTGGTTGATTCTATGCCTATTAGTGAGCTTCAAGAGTTTTTCACAGATAGATACCCCAGTCGTAGTACTGAATGAAACTCAGGCTAGACAGATAATAAAGGATCTGATTAAGTACGACAACCTAAAACTAATAACTAAAAAGTTAGAAGATAGGATATCACTCTTACAGAATAAAGAGATAGACTTTCTTAAACGCCTGGAGAACAAGGATAAGATAATCATGTCCCAGGAAGAGTACATATCAACACAACAGGATATTATTGATGCTAAAAAGAAGCTAAGCTTCGGAGGCTATATAGGTGTCCAGACAGATCAAATTACACTCACCAACCCCATACTATTTGGGGAAGTTACCGTGGGCCTATCTAAAATAGATGTCGGTGCTAGAATTTTTGTACAGCCTAATAACCCAGGCGGTTATGGTATTGTAGTTAGATATAAGATATTCTAATTAAGATGATTATTTTAATTTGATAAAATGTTGAAATAATTTGTAAAATATTAATAAATTTGTTAAAAAAGAAACATCATGGCAATACCTCCAAGACCTGTAAATTCAGGCTACACAGATCAGATGCTTTGGAGAATATCCAAGCAACTAGAAAGACTAATTAATGTTACAGGTCAATGTAATACTACAACTACCACCACCACTGCACCGTAACATAAACTAAAACCAATAACTACATAATGGAACAAATGAAATACATCTGTGCTCAACCGGATGATACGTACTACACATGGCAAGTTCACATGTGGCTGGAAAGTTTAAAAGAAATGGGGCAAGTGCACAACGCAATTGTTCTAGTCTATACACCTAAAGTTAGACCTTTTAACGAAAAGTGGAAAAAGATTGTTGATCTATATCCAGAAGCTGAATTCAACTTTTATAAAGATGAAGAAGGTGCTCTTAATAATCTTATTGGTATATACATACCTATCTTACGACCTTGGTTATTGTGGAAGTACTGGTCAGACAATCCAAACATGAAGGACGCTACTGTTTTTTATTGTGACTCTGATATCCTTTGGACTGAAAACTTTAACGTAGATGATTTTATTGAAGATGATATATGTTATGTATCAGACACAAATAGTTATATCAATGCTAAATACTTTGACAGTAAGGTGCATCAAGTACTTCCAGATAAAGTGGAACAGTACAAAAGCAGAGACATCTTAGCAGAAATAGGAAGTGTAGTTGGTATAAGTAGAGAAATAGCTGAAGCTAATAACGATCACTCAGGAGGTGCACAATACTTAATAAAAGGTATAGATGCATCATTCTGGAGCAAGGTGATGAACGATTGCATACTGATTAGAACTTATCTACAACAAGTAAACAGAGAGTTCTTTAAAGATGAAAATGCTGGATTTCAATCATGGTGTGCAGACATGTGGGCCGTATTATGGAACCTTTGGATAAGAGAAAAAGAAGTTAAGGTGATTCCAGAAATGGGATTCGCTTGGGGACCAGACCCAGTAACTAAACTAAAGACACACCCTATATACCACAATGCTGGTATTGTATCCACTGAGCAAGGTGGGTATCCGTGCTTTTACAAAGGGAAGTACCATTCAGGAGCAGATCCTATGGCAGACCCTCACTTAGACGTTGTTTTAAACAACGAGAAAAGTATGAAACATTGCACTGGTTTTTATGCAATGAAATTACATGAGTTAAAAACTAAATATAACCTAAATTACTAACCCTTTAAACAAATTAAAATGGGAAGCATTAACAAAAGACCGTTAAACGCGTACGTCAGATATGATGGATCTGGACGTGTAGTAGCTGGTTCTCTTGTCTTAAGACGAAAGATACCAAAGGTTGGAAACTGGAAACAATTACCTCAAGACATTGCGTATGAGTGTTGTTCTCCAACTACTACCTCTACCACTACAGCAGCCACAACATATCCAGCAGGCCAGATTTCTGAAGCCTCTGATGGAGCTGATGCATGTGCGTTAACACTAGACACTAACATTTATCTTAACTTAGCAGCAGCACCTGCAATAGCTATTGGTGACATTATTTATAATGATGCAGCTGGAACCAATCCATATGATGGAGACGGAGCTTATCACAGAGTTGCAAGTACTGATGGTGAAGACTGGAATGTACAAGTAGCAATTGATGGAGTTGTCACTGCAGCAAATCTATGTGCGTAAACTAATTACAAACTATATGGCTCAGGGGCCTAGTGTCCCTGGGTTTATATATTAATCGATGGAGATACACAGAAAATTCTTTCCAGAAATAATGCGTGAGAATGACAAAGTTTACTTTGCTCACCTAGAAGGAGTGATCGACTCTATTGATGAATACTCTAGTATGCAAATTACTAAGAGTGGTGAGTCCTACATATTTAGAATTGCACCTAGCATGCCCAGGTATGGAGAGTCTTTATTACAAGAAATACTTAAACTACATAACCTATTTAAAATTAGGTTAGATCTGTCTAAGAGCATCAAGTCTTCCGGAACTATAGTTTTTAGAATAAACTTGCTTGGAGAGTAAAAATGTAGTACATTTGTTTCTATATTAACTTTTAAAATCAAATAAAATGGCAGATAATGCACAGTACAATCCTAATAGCAGGTACACTTGGAAACCTGAGGATAAGTTTGAAATTTCAGGACAAGAGTTCGGTTTAATACTGAACATGGTGAGATCATATTTAGGAACAGAAGAAGCTGGTAAGTTCCAGTTGATGATGCAAACTAATGATGTAATCGAAAAGATAATGAAACAAGGAGTTGAAGGCGGTGTTATTAAAGAAGCAGCAGAAGAAAACTCTGAACAACCACAACCAACTTTACAGGCTGTGGAATAAACAAAACAAATTATGGCTGTTAAACGGAAATCTAAAGTAGGAGGGAAAGTACGTAAAAAGGTAGTCAAAGCTAAAAAAGGGAAGTCTTCTAAACCTAATCATGATGCGTGCTATCACAGTGTCAAGGCTAGGTATAGGGTCTTCCCTTCTGCTTATGCTAGTGGTGCTATAGCTAAATGTAGAAAGCGTAAAGCTGGAAAGAAAAAGTAACATGGCTGTTAGAAAGACAAAGAAAGGTGCTGCTCTTAAACGTTGGTTTAAAGAGAAATGGAAAGATGAAAAGGGTAATCCCTGTGGATCTTCCAAAAATAAAGGCGTTAAGAAATGTCGTCCTAGTAAAAAAGTTAGCAAGAAGACACCGGTAACCTGGAAAGGTGTGGGAAAACGTAAGGCTGCAGTGGTAGCTGAGAAGAAAAGAGTAGGGATGGGTAGAAGAACAAGTGCTCTTCGTAAGCGTAAATCTAAAAAGAAAAGATAATCCCTGAATGAGTGACCTAAGCGAAAATACAAAGTTTAACATAAACATTAAAACAATAGTAGCAATTTGTGCAGGGTTATTATCTGTTGCTGCTGTATATTTCACATTGATAGCTGAGATCCAACAAATGAACCTAGACGTTATGCGTATGCAAAGCGAGTTGGAGATGAACAGCGAGTTTAGGATTAAATGGCCTAGAGGTGAACTAGGTGCATTACCTGACGATGCTGAGCAAAATATGCGTTTGTTGTACTTGGAGAAATACCAAGCCAAACTTATAGAAGATGTTGAGAAACTAAAGTTAGACTTTAAGGAACTTGAAAACTGCATTAACGAATAAATGGATAAACGTAAAAAGAAGAAGTAATGCCTGTACGTAAAAAAGCTACATACACAAAGTATGGAAAGAAAAAGGCTCAGTATGGATCTAACATGCAACAAGGAGCTAAGAAACTTAAGAAAGGTGGTAAGGCTAAGAAGAAAAACTGGATACAGTCAGTAAATAAGTCTATCAAAAAACGAGGAACCAAAGGTAAGTGCACTCCTATAACCAAAAAAGGTTGTACAGGGAGAGCTAAAGCACTTGCAAAGACTTTTAAAAAGATGGCTGCTAAACGTAAAAAGAAAAAGTAATGGCTAGAAAGAAAGCAAAGGCAATTCGTAAGACTACCGGAAAAGGTGGTAACTATCGTAAGACTAAGTCTGGAGCTGGTATGACTAAGAAAGGAGTAGCAGCGTACAGGCGTGCTAATCCTGGTAGTAAGCTAAAGACAGCTGTTACTGGTAAAGTAAAAAAGGGATCTAAATCAGCTAAGAGACGTAAATCTTACTGTGCTAGAAGTTTGGGGCAGTTAAAACGCAGTAGTGCAAAAACTAGAAATAATCCTAACTCTAGAATAAGACAAGCTAGACGCAGGTGGAAATGTTAAACCTCAAATAATATAAATAAAATGGGAACAAAAAAAGGAATGGTACGTAAAACAGCTCGTAAAGCTTATGTGAAAAAAGCTGGATACGGTAAATCTATGAAAGCTAAATCAGGCACAAAAATGAAGAAGGCTGGATATGGTAAAACAATGAAAGCTAAATCAGGATTAAAGAAACCTAGTGCTTCACAGAAAGGACTTAAGAAACTACCTACAGCTGTACGTAACAAAATGGGCTATGCAAAGTCAGGTACCAAGAAAGGTATGGTTAGAAAGACTGCACGTAAAGCCTATATGAAAAAAGGTGGCTCAACACGTAAGTGTAAAATGGGATGTAAGTAATATAGTAAAGCCTCTTAATTGAGGCTTTTTCATTATCCCATTATTAAGTTATACACACTACTCCATATAACTATTGTGATTGATGCTATTATAGTCCAAGCTATAATCTTCATATATTTCTCTTTCATATCTTAGGTATTCATCACTTTTCTATAGGCCTCTTCATAAATCTCTGTTAGATCTCTATTAGGGGTTTCTTTTCTTAATATGCTCACTTCATTGAATAGAAGATGTCTTCTACCGTGTTCTTCAGCACTATATACTATATCTTCTATACTCATTAGTCAACTCTAAATGTAGGATCAATAATAACTTGTATTATACAAAACAATATTCCACTCACTGCAAGCAAAACAAGTGCAGATATTGTAGCATTTATCATAATTTTAAGTAGTTTATTCATAAGACTTTTCTTCTATCAATTCTGAATCTGTTAGTATGTTTATTTTCTTTTTAACTTCACTCCTTTTGTCATTTGTAATATACACTGATCTAGCTAAGTCTATAAAGTCTTGACCAAAGGATTCTTCTTTCTCAAGATCTCTTATCCAGTCTTCTATATACCAAAGCTTGTGATTTATTTCTGCTAACTCTTCATAGAGCTTCCTTAAGTCCTTTCCATACTTCTGAAACATGTCAGTTGCTATAGGATTAAGCTCATCAGCTTCTTTTCTAACATTAACTAGTTTCTTCTTATCACTGATGAAGGCTAGTTTTAGATGAAGTATCGTAAGCTTATCTAGTATTTCTCCGTTTGATACTTCTATTTTCATATCTTTTAAGTTTCAGTAAGGTGAGTCCAGTAGTCATTTAAAAACTTAGGTTCTAAAACTATAGTTCCTATGGTATTGTTTAACACTTTATCGGCCTGATCATTGATAGCTTGGTCTGCAACTTGTCCCATACCAGAAACATGTAGAGTATTCATACCCCATCTATATATCATGGTGTTGGGAAGTTTGGATTCGTATATTTTACCACCACTATGGAATGTAATAATGTTATCTTCACCTACACTAGTTGATGGAAACTCTATTCTATCTAGAAATGCTTTAGTGTAAACATTTCCATTGTTAATATTACCACTTTGACCCACGTAATTGTTGTTTTGAAAAAACCACATACCGTTGCTCCTGTATATATCGTAACCAGGATTGTTTTCTATGTCCGCTATACTTTGTTTAAGAGCCCACGGTGCAAGTAAGTCATCATCATCTAATCTATAGATGTAGTCATGTTTGCACTGCTTATATCCCCACTCTAATTTATCTGATATATTTGCAAATCTGTCTTTATGATTTAGTATCCTTACATTACCATTAGGAAAGTCTAACAAATAGTCTACTTCAGAGTTATCGTTTATTATAACCATTTCACAACCCTCCGGTGGATTATCTTGTAACAAAAAGGATTGTATAGCCTCTTCTAGTAGGTGATGCCTTTTATATGTAAGAGTTAAAACACTAATCATAATACAAATTTATATATATAGTGAAGGTTTGTATCTATTATATCAGGGGAGTCTACCTTTTGTATTACATTTCTTTCTACATAGTAATCAATTACAACATTAATGTTGTGAAAATTGTAGTCATCAAATACAATTATACCATCTGGTTTTAGTAAAAGCCTTGAGTAGATAAAATCGTTTACAACAGTTTGAAGCTCGTGACCACCATCTACGTGAATCATATCAAATTTTTGTAGCATACTTTGGTAGCGATTAAGATAGTTAGGTAAAGATATATTACTATCTCCATAAATTGCTTCAATCTTTGAAGATGGATAAGCAAGTTTAATATACTCTATACATTTCTCAGTGTATACGTGTCCGTTTAAATCAAATAGTGTGTACTCTGCGTCCGGATTGCTATCAAGCATGATTACTAAACTATGTCCAGCATTGACACCTATCTCACATATTCTTTCTTTACCTTTTACTAAGTTAGTTAAGTTTTGTATTTTACTTTTATTATGCTCAACTGTGTAATTATCAGCTGTTACGTCACATATTAAGTTTCCTTCTATTCCTCCACCAAATCCATTTACTATCTCAGTGATATTAATAATATGCTCTACTACTCGATCGTTTAATATATCAATCATAATTTCCGCTTTCTAGTTTTTTATTCCACTCAGATCCTTTTATCCATGTAGCCATGTCTAAGTGTCTGAAACACTTCTCACTGAAATCTTTCCAGTCAATGACCTTGACACCTATTTTATTTAGTTCTTTCTCTAGAGCTTCTAATTTAACTCCTAGTGGTTTACCTAGATCTAAATATTTACATATAACTTGAGCCCACCAATTTGGACCAATCCATTGTTTTTCATGGTTAACATTATCAAGTAAATTTTTAATAAGAGGATGTCCTTTCTTGAATCCAAAGATAGTGTTACCTAATGCTTCTGTTCCATACGAATGATTATATGTTATAAATCCATCAAAATCTAGATTCAACATTTTATCTGAATGAAAACCATCTATCATTACAAAATCAGCATCCATATAAATACCACCATACTCATGTACTACATACATTCTTAACAAGTCTGCTTTTATAGCTCCCTCATTGTAGGAGTGATAAATTCTTTTAAGGTTTGGGGGAAGTTCAGGTAGGTTTTCATCTGTCCAGAAATGGTAAGTAAAGTCTTTGTGACTCTCTTTTACCTTATTTACATGTTGTTTTACATGCTGAGGAATTCTTTTATCTCCAACCCATATTTGATGTATGACTTTTTCCACTACCAAACATGTATGACATCAAATGGAGATAAGAGTAAAACCTCTTGATCGTCCGTAAGAGGTATCAAGTGTGCATCTTTTAATTTACCTGGGTCTACTAAGACCTCATCTCCTGCTTTGAAATGTGTTACTAAATCTCCAACATCATAAACTAAAAGCTTAGACATCTTCTTTAACATCTCTCTCTGTAGAGCTTCTTTAGTATTAGCATCTACTTCAAGTTTACTTTTCTTTCTTTCAGGTACGTGTACATATACACGGTTACCTAAGAGTCTTTTGTATGGTTTCTTACTCATAATTCTATATTAGTTAGTTTCTCAAATCTTTCTTTATCATCTCCTGATAAATATGCCTCAGTTTGAAACACTTGTGTCTTCTTCTTCGTCCCAATCACCTTATTGTTCTTAGGATTAATGTTAGGCACCTCTTGTATACGTTCATGCATATCATCTAACAATACTACAATAGTATCAGTAGACATCTGTACAGATCTTATAACCTTATCAAGGTTAATGCTGTCTGTGAACTCAGTAAATTCTTGTGGGTCTGTTCCCTCCACTGCTTCTTTTCTTTTATAAAAGAATTGGTTTCTAGTATAACTCATATTTTTTTAATAGTTTGGTTCTACGTTGGTTTATTATATCATATTTGTACATATCTGATTCAACATCAGCATGTTCATCTAACGTCAAAAGTATAATATTTTCCTCATCCATCCTAATCTTGGGATATTTATTTTTAGGTAGTATATGATGAAAGAAAGCACTTGATGCTTCTTTTCCTAGATACGTACCGCTGATCTCAGACCGGTGTGGTCTCTTCTTCCATATCTCTGTAAAAAATAAATGATCTTCGTTAGGTTGAGAAACTCCCCCCTTAGTGTTCTTAAACTTTCTAAGGGGTTTGCCTCTCTCCAATGGAGCCCCTTTCGAGGCTAACTTCTTTCTTGGTTTATGCCTGAAACAATATTCACTTTCACTTTTTGCACCACAAACTTTACAGTTCATCAGTATTAAAAAGTTGTGGTGTTACTTCTTCTGGCTTTACCACTTCTATCTGACTAATCATATCTGTCATCTCCACTATAGGAGACTCTTCTTCTTCTTCGGTCATCTCTTCACCTTTGATAGCTGTAATAATCTTCATACGTAGCTCATTGTAGAACTTTTGATCATTACGCACCATATCCTTAAACTCTTCAAGATCATGCTTAACACCATCAACTGTCATAGTCTTACCATATTTTCTACCTAACTCATAGTCATTGAGCAGCTGCATCATCTCACCAACCTTATCAATACCTACACCGTATAGGACCTCAAAGTCTGATAGTATATAAGGAGGAGTCATCTTGTTCTTGATAGCTCTAACCTTAGTAATATTACCATACACCTGACCAGAATCTTTAGCTAATGATCTACTAACTTCTATTCTTGCATCTGAATAGAACTTAAGTGCATGTCCACCTTGAGTAGTTGTAGGGTTACCAAACATAACACCAATCTTTTCTCTGTACTGAGATACTACAATGACACAAGTGTTAGTATTGTGACACATAGACTTAAGTTTAGGATATGCACTACTGTTTAGTCGTGCTTTCTTACCAATTGCATGTTCTCCTACAGCACCATCTAGTACTGCTTTAGGTATAAGTGATGAGTCTGAATCGATAATGATTAGATCTACCTCACCGGTTTGCATTAGTTCTACTGCAATGTTGAAACCTTCTTCACCGCAGGAGGGTTGTGCAATCATCATAGTCTCTACATCTACACCCAGAGCTTTAAAGTAGTTTGTATCAACAGCATGTTCACCATCAATATATACCACCTTACCTCCTTGTGCTTGACAGCTAGCTACAGCGTGTCCACATATAGTAGACTTACCTGTACCTTCCCAGCCCATGAGTTCATACATTTTACCTCTCACAAATCCTCCTACGCCTAATGTCTTCCAGTCAAAACCAATTGATCCTGTACTGAATGTATCATACGTCCCCTCAGATTTACCTTCTAATGACAATACAGTTCCCTTACCGTATTGTTTGTTTAATCTTTCTAGTGCATCTTCAAAAGTGTTTGCACCATCTGTCGCTTTTTGTGACTTCTTTGCCATATTTAATTGTTTAAATGTTATGTGTAAATATACGAAATTTATGTGATATTGTCGATAAAAAAAGCCCTGGATTTACATCCAAGGCTCTTCTTCAACAATTAAAAAAACAGAACAGAAATACTTAATTCAAATAATCATGAGAAACCACAAAGGGTCCTCTTTCTAGGGTTGATTGTTTTTAAAGTGGACCCTTCCACCTCTTTCAGATCCAAATATACAATTAGTATACGGACAAACCAAAACAATTCTAACCTTATCGATGAACTTTTTTAACTAAGTTAGTTAGCCTTCGCAGCTTGCACACTCTAAAATGTCACGTGCAAACGCTTGAGCTGAACTCTGACTGAACTGATAATATAGTGTTTTAACTCCCTGTTCGTGAGCAAATAGATACAATTGATTGATATCTTTTGCTGGTACACTAGGATCAATCATCAAGTTTAAACTCTGTGACTGATCTATGAACTTCTGACGTGAAGCAGCTTGGATCACTATCTCCTTTGGACTAATTTCTATAAAAGACTTGAAAACTTTCTTAGTAGGGAAGTTTAGATGTTGCACTGAACCGTCCTTCTTTAATATACTTTCCCAGGTCTCTTTGTTATTTAACTGATACTTCTCCAACTCTTGTATAAGGAATGGATTCTTATATACAGTCTTAGACTTAGCAAGATCCTTAATAAAGTAATTAGACTTTATTGGCTCAATACCCATAGATACTGCACCATGTATAAACGAACTAGATTTGGTTGGTGCTATAGCCATCAATGTGGTGTTAGCGTAACCTTCTCTGATTGATTTATATCCTTTTGCATCATGTAGCCATCGAGATGCTTCTTCTGTTCTCTCTTTAAGAGTCTTGAAGATCTTAGTATTAAGCATCTTGGCCTCCATAGATTCAAACTCTATCAACTTTGATTGTAAATAGGAATGATATCCTAGTGCCCCTACACCAATTGCTCTATGTTGTGAGGCAAACCTCCAAGCTCTCTTCATACCGGCCATATATTCAGCTTTCTGTATGAATTCATCCATCACTGCATTTAAGAAATGTGTGTACACCTCTATTGCATCTGTCTCTACTATCTCATCCCAATGTAATAAGTTGATAGATCCTAAACAACAAACAAAACTATTAAAACTGTCTGTTGGTAGTTGTATCTCTGAGCATAGATTAGATGCTGTGATCTTGTATCCTAAGTCCTTATACGGTGTATTGTTGTTTGAATTATCATAGAACATAATATATGGAAATCCAAACTCATTCCTGTGTTGAATGATCTTGGCCCATGTCTTACGTTTGTCTTTACTTCCTGCTTTCATGGATTTCAACCATGTATCTGTAACAGTAACACCATATTGTAGATTCTGTATAGGGTTACCTTCGGTACCTATGTCTAGAAACTCATCTATATCTTTGTGCTCTACTGGCAGATAAACTGCACATGCACCACGTCTAGCTTCAGACTGCTTACAAACGTCCACCACCGTGTTATATATCCTTGCATAGTGTATAGGACCATCTGCAAACCCTCCAGTACTAATAGTTGCTCCTCTTGGTCTGATGTTACCAAGGTAGGCACTTGTACCTCCTCCATATTTAGACATCATACCCACTTCACGTCCAGCATTTAATATGCTATCTAGTGTATCATCTACATTAGATCCATAACAACTGATCGGTAGTCCTTTTCTCTTACCAAAGTTTATCCAAACTGGTGTAGATAGACTATAGAAACCTCTTGACATGTAGCTTTCAAACTTAGCAGCAAAACCAGGCATCTTTAAGTACTTTTCAGCTACGTTAGCTATGTCCCTTATTCTTTGCTCTGGCTCCTCATCTATATACCCTCTGGATAAGAACTGTCTACTGTCTTTATTAAGCCAGTAATATCTTGTATATTCCATAATTAAAATAAATCGTCTTCTGTTATACTTTTGCTTTTCTTATTGTAATCCACGGACTTCTTGTAAAAGAAATCTCCCTCCTTAGTAGAAGTTATTTCTATATCAAACCATTTTGTTGACTCTAATAAATCTTCATCAACTTCAAATAATGGGTCCATACCAATCTTTCTCAGTGAATTATTAAATCTGTTCATTATAAAATGTTGTATAGTTTCCTTTGGAAGAAACCACAGTTCACCCTTCTCAAATATCCAGTCAAGTATACCACACTCTGCTATATAAGCTTTCTTACACGCAGAATATATTAGTTCCTTAAACTCATCATCGAACCAATCTGGGTTCTCTTTCTTTATAATGTTAATGATCTCAGCTCCAAAGTTACCATGTATTTCTTCCTCTTTACTAGTTGCCTCAACAACATTAGATATACCCTTAAGTACATTCCGATCTTTATTAAAGCTCATCATAATTAGAAACTGACTAAACAGGCTTACGTGTTCTATAAATAAAGAGAACAGTAAAACAGACTTAGTATACATTTTATCATCTCTGGAACGTGTACCGTCTAGGTATTTCTTTAAGTACTTAATTCTATTAGCTATAGCTGGCACCTCTACTACATTCTGAAACTCCTTCTCTAAACCAAGTATACGCAATAGTCTTGCATATGCATCTTTATGTCTGACCTCAGACTCTGCAAACGTAAATCCTACATCACCTATCTCTGTAATTGGCATACGCTTATACAGATCACCCCAAAATGTTTTAACGTTTACTTCTATCTGTGCTATAGCAAGCATAGTTTTCTTGATAACATCACGTTCTTGATCAGTAATTGTAATCTTGAAGTCTTGTATATCTTCAGTAAAGTTAAACTCTGTGTCAATCCAATAAGAATGTCTAATTGCATCCTTATAAGCTAACAGCTGTGGGTATTCGTAGGGAAGTATATTTACTCTAGGTTCGAAAATGTTCTTATTCATGTTGTATAGGTTTACCATTAATATCTAATCCAATTGATTGTAATCTTTGTTCCAACTCAAACTCTACTTTCAGTATCATCATAAGTTTTTCTTCGATCTCTGCATGAATAACTCTAGCTACCCAAGGCATAATGTCAGACAAATTGCTCTGCACTCTAGGAATTCCACGTACTGTAGAAACTTCTTTAAGTCTAAATCCTTCTATAGTAGAAAGGTCATCCATTACGTTATTCATAAACGCAACAACTTGAGGCACTTTAATGCCTAGTCCTGGCCCATCAATAATGAGGTGCCATACTCCGTTAAAATCTTCAATTGTTCTCATAGTGGATGTTTATGTCGTGTGTGCAAGTTGTACACCACCCACCTGGAGATCGAATAGGATCGCCTTGATTAAGAAGAGTCAAAGCTTCATCTTTATTAATCAATTCTGCGGCTAGCAAATCTATAACAATTTTAGCTAATGGCCTAACTTTTTTCTTTGGTTTTTTCATCTTTCTTAGGTTTTAATTTGTTATCAAGAATTTCAATGGCCTTAAATATAGCTTTATACTCAGCCTTCTTACGTGTGTTATATGGAACACTAGCTCCACCTTCACTGTATGGGTGTCCCAGGTGCCAAACAAAACCTACTTCATCTTGATACACAATGTTTATATAAATCTCATGCTCGTCAAATACATCTAGTAAACCTCGTGGAGATTCTTTGATCATTGTAGCTAACTTATCATCGTCTACCGTTTGAGATTTAACAAACTCTTTGAATTCCTCTGGCATGTTATCATCTACTGTCTTTAGTAAATTGCTCAAGAACCAGGCCTGCACCTCTTTAGTTGAGTAAGTGTGCCTGTTTAATAATTTAATTATTTGCTGTTTCATTTTCTTTGTTTTTAATTTCCATCATATTTAATATCTCTGTGGCTTCGTCCCATCCACTCCAAACCTCCATATCATCTGACCATTCTATTCCTAGTTTCTTTTCCCAAAACTCTACAAGATCCGGTGTTTTATTAAACACTCTATATTGAAGGCTGATTTCATCTTTGTGTAAACCATTCTTCATTATCTTGATTACTTTAGGAAACATCTTTTGAAAACCAGGAGATGTAGTAGAATATTTACCGGCTTTAACTAATTTAAAATCTCTCTTCCACTTGTCATCAAGCTTATAAATTAGAATCACATAGCCTTCAGGATAGTCATAGTCTTCTATAATTTTGCTGGTCCTTTCGTACTCAGCATCTAGAAACTCCCTGAAGTAACTCATGTCTTCCGGTTTAAAAAGAAGGTAGATTACCTTCTCTTCACCATAATCTAAGTCTCGGTCCATGTCACGCTGGTATGCATTAATAAACCCAAGGAGGCGTAGTGCCCCCTTAGGTATATTCAATGTTGGAACCATAAAGATAGTGGTTATTGTTTTTGTCATTTTAAGATTGTTATTCCATTATTATTCAAGTTTTCTTGTGAAATGTTCCATATGTTATTTGTATGAGCCCAGCTTAGTTGATCAATAAGATCTTTGACACCAGGGTACTTTCTACCCTTATGTTCAAATCCATTATATGCATCATATAAATTAGAAGGGTCTAGTGCATAGATCAAAGGTCTGAAATAGTTTGCACTATCACAAACAAGAAATCTAGGTGCTAGAACAGTATACTGATCGTATCCTCTAAATGCATACTCTGCAGCTCTCATGTAAAGATAGGCCTGAATGTAAGCTCTCCTATATAGATAGTACTCTTCATAGAAGTTCTCAACGTTCCATGTGCACTTAAGATCATATACCTGGATTGTTTTATCCTGGTGATCTACTATAACACGGTCCATCATAGACTTAAACTGATGACCATCCACAGTATAGTCTTCTACCTGCATTTGATCTTTGACATCATATCTTTGACTTGTTACACAGTTAACTATATCCTTAACATTAGGATCAGTCTTTAGTGTCTCTATAATCTTTTCAGCTGTAGCTACTTGTTGTGTATCTACCACTGTTAGATTTTTAGAACGTACTTGACGTATCTCATTATAGTATAGTTCTGCATCAGAACCTATAAACTTCTTGAGCACTTGCTCAAACTTAATCTTAAAAGATGATAATGTGTACGCCTCTTCTGCTAGCTCTTTAAAGCTACGAGATATATTACCTGATTCATCTGTAGAGTCTAGAGTTACTTCATACAAACGCTCAATAAACTCTAACATGAGTCCTGTAGGTATGTATGCAACTGTTGACATAAAGAACTTCTCATCAAATAGCTCCGGTTCCCATAGCATAGTTTCCACTAGTCTACCTAAGTTTGCAGCTACAGAGTCTTTCTCTTTAATATCTTCATTTAATATATATTTTCTGTGATATTTCTTTCTATCCATTGAAAAGTCCTTCAATGAGCTAGAACTATCCAGCATCACAGCTCTGTATAGTTCTTCTGTTTTTGTTGTCCCTTGTATCATTATTTCTGTTTAAATTTCTTTAATTGTATTTCGAGTTTGGTTTTCTCATCATGACATGATTTACAAAGCACTTGTAGATTATCCTGTTCACAGAATAATGTTTCTACAAATCTTGGTAAGTCCTCATATGATCTTAGGCTTCCTGCTTGTTCGATATGATCAACATTAACTTGATCACTTTTGTACCATTTCTTGCACTTTTTGCATTGGTACTCCCACTTTTGTCGCTTGTTCTTGGATTTACTAATCCTTCTAGCAAGTTTTTTACATTCAGCAATAGGCTTCCACCATCTACTCTTTTGTCTTAAAGCACTTCTGATCATAGACCAGAAAGCTGCTTCTGTCATAGTACCAGCATTTCTTGTGCGTGGTACTCTTGGTTTTTTAACTGCCATGTTGTTGTTTTTAATTAGTGATGTCCCAAATATAATAAATAAATGAGACATCACCTTAATTAAAACTACTCTATTGCACTTACTCTGTCACTAATTGTGTCTCTCATTTTGCTAAGACTAGCAACAACATCTTTAATTTCAGTATAAGTTGTATGAGGTATATTAAACTCATGTTTACTTACCTCAACAGTAAAGCCTTCTTTGGCTTTCTCTTCTAAATTATCAAGCTCTCTAATAGCATAACCTTCATCCAGTTGTAGAGTATCAAACCTCAAGTCATGTAATATACTTGTGGCCTCTTCTCTTGGTACAGTCATAATTGGAAGATACTCATAGCATCTACCTTTATGTTCACCAATACCAACAACTTTCATTGGATTAATTAGAACTAGAACGGATTGATCACCACATCCTACATAGTGTATTTGATCAGAAGTAAAGTGTAAACCAGCTGCAGCACAATCCTGTGTTGACCAGTTACACTCTTCCTTAGGCATGTTAACAGGCTTACCAATTCTGATATCAAACGTCTTAGTCCAATCATCAGTGAATCTGTTCTCATGTCTATTAGGTAAATCAAGGTATAACTCTGTAAGATTACCTATCTTTTCACCATAATCAATAGGAACTTCGAAGCTATTCTCATATGGTTCACACTCTACATAGCACTCTTCATAATCGTCCCACTCTTCTTCAATCAACTCTGTCTTGGTTTCATACAGACCGTTCTTGTGAACAATCTTGTATTGACCTTCCTGCATAAAGACAGTATAGTCATCTGGATCATTACCCCACACAGCTTTCACCTTATTATATGTATTAGATATAAAGTGTACAAGCTCCGGACTACCGTGTAACGTTACTACATTACGCAATGCTACAAAGAATCCCTGCTTAGTTATTCTGAAGCTGTTCTCCTGCAAGAATCTATATAGCTCGTTAGCTACCTCAGCTCTTGGATTCAAACAACACCACATAAAGAAGTTCTTTAGAGATTGATACTCATCATCTTTATCACACAGCTCCTGTAGTGTATTGTATTCACTGCGGTTCTGCTTGATTCTGTATACTACTTCAATAAACTTCTCTACTAACAAACCAGGTATAGTTCTGTTAGTGTCTGCTAGATAACAACTATCGCCTTCTCTTCTAAAGTCATCAAGTTCAACTAGTGCATCGATACCTATTTGCATAGCCTTAGCTCTTTCGATATCTCTACGTTGTTGTTCTTTCTGGTCAGCAACTTCGCTAGTCATCATAATGCATTCCAGTTGTTGTTCTGTTGTTGCATTCTGTGCAGAATCAAAGTCACACTCAGTAGCGTCAGTTTTAGTAAACATTTTACCATCACTTAGTACTACAGTTAGCTGATCATTAACTAACTTAATTTTCTTAATGTCTATGGATGAAGAAACATCTTCACCCATAACATTATCTAGCTTTTTAGCTACTACTCTGTCGATAGAATTTTCTACCGTTCCCTTGAACCAATCAAGAGACATAAATTTACTGCTCATATTTATTTATTTATTAATTATTAAAATACTGATTCTCTTACTAGCTCGTCAGTAACAGGTTCTAAATCTTCTGTTTCATCTGTTATAGTAATATAGTGCTCCAGCTCTACTTTCTGTTTGTAATACTTCATCATGTCCACAAGTACAGATACCTGCATCTTGTTATCTTCATCATTGTTCGCTGTATGAAATCTACGGAGTAGAATATCTAACCAAGGTATAGTATTAGTTATTAATTCTTCCATAGCTAAGAACTCTGGATAAATTTTCATATCATATAGATCATGTTTATCTGCAATAGCATACATAGCTTCATAGAGTCTTTTCTCACGGTCACCATATCCATGGCTTCTGTAATGTTTGTCTCTATAGATCGACAAGTTGCTCAACTTAATAGAAAGATCGTTAGAAGCTTTCTTTATCGTTGTGTTTTTGTGATCAAAGATATCTGAATACTTATTAATAAATGTATCTATCTTTGCTGAGGTTACAATCCTCTTGAACGTTTTAGTTTTCCCTTTCATGAATTCTTCATATGATATTAAATTATGTATTTCTAGTTTTTCTATTTGACCTTTTTCTCTAGGAGATAAAGTAATAAGTTTGGTAGTATCATGATTTATATGTTTGTATAATGCATCTAAATCAAGAAAGTTGTCATGTTCAGTATAAATAAAATACTTACCACCTTTCATTAGTTTCTTTAGGTCATATATATTAGACTCAAACTTACAGTTTCTACCATCGTTATATCTAAGAAGATCAACGGCTTGTTTACAACTCATCTCACCTGATACTTTACGTCTTCCAGAGTCACCTTTTAACCCAGGCTTCTTTGATTTATTCTGTATCTTTTTCTTCTTTCTAGCATCTAAAAAGTCCTGAGGGATTACCATAGAATCTAGATCTATCCAATCTTCAGTAATTAGATTAAGAAGAGTCTTAAAGTCAGCTATCTTAAGAGGCCATTGATCCTTTGGTTCGTTAGTTAATTTAAGAATCCTTTCCCAAGTTAGAGGGTCAATAGTAGATTGAGCAAACATAGGAATCTCGTTTGTACGGATTTTAACAAGCATCACATCATTATGATGTTGAGATCTTAAGTAGTCTTTCATTACACCACCAACTCGATCTGCATAGTAATAAACAGTCAAATTACCAGGTGATGAATTATATCTACTTGCAGCTCCAATAATTCTACCTACACTCCAATTGCTAACATATGTCTTATCAGCATTGTGCAGCTTACCATTTTTCATCGTAAACTTCACATTGAAACAGCTGAGCCAAAAGTCTTTAATCTTATACAGATCTTCAAACGTCATAGATCTAAGACCAACCATATCTGGTTTTGTAATTGGATTGGTAGAATACTTAATTAACTCACTGATATTCAAATTCGAACCTAGATGCTTGATGTATCTTTCTTTATTGTTATAGTATTCATATAAAGACTTCAGGTCTGTTCCTGTTTCAACACCTTCATTATACTTGTCTACAAAGTGATTAGCCACGTCTTGAATTCTTGACTTAATAACCTCTTTGGCCTCAGCTGTATATCTAAGAGCTTCTCTATTTGGTGTTGGAAATAAATTATCAGTAAGACTAAACCGAACACCAAGAGGCATTCTGATTCTATCCATGTCTAACTTAGACCAATCAATAGGATAATAAACATTATCTAAACAAACATGCATCTCAGTTTCATTACATAGCTCTGAGAACTGATAGTATTCACTTCTATGTATAACAAAATTGTTATCTATATCCTCTACATCAAAGTACACGTTTTCAAAGTAACATAGTTGCTCTTTAATTTTAGTAGCAAAATTGCTAACATGCCAAGATTTAACAGGTATAATAACTTTAACACCATTACGTTCAGAAGTTGGCTTAGAGTACAAAAGATCAATAGTATTTACTTCCTCTCCTTCGTACATCATGTATTTACGCTCCATACCATGTTTTCTAGCTATAAAATAAAAGCTAGAACAATAGGCTAGTGGTGCTTTGAATCCTAGACCCATCATACCAAGCTCATTTGCACTGTCACGCTTGGTTGACTTACCATATTTACTAATAATGTTCTCTACATCTTGATGGTTCAGACCTATTCCGAAATCTTCAACACTAAACTCCCATCCTGTATCTACTACACGTAGAGATACTACAATAGGATCTGTTACACCAGCTCTTCTATGGCTGTCTAATGCATTACTTGCACACTCACGCACTGCAGAACCTACCTCATCAGAATATAAATTCTTACTCAACATTTGCATTAAGATTTGAGCTGAATCCATGTCTAATGACATCTTAGTACTACTTTGCGTCTCTCCAACTTGGAGAACTTTCGCTTCTTTTTGCTTTTTAATTATCATTTTACTTATTTATTAATTGTTAACTGTCTTTATTCTGTAAACATTTTTGTAGTTAAAATCCATTTTCTCTACTACATCATCTTCTTTAGGCATTCTAAACTCATACTCTTTCCAGGTATAGCTATTATTAGCAGAGCCTCTGGTTTTTGTAGGAACCTTACATCTTACTGCAATATATCTATTTCTTGGTTGACCATTAGGAAGTTTAGAGTTCCAGCCATTTGCTGAGTACTGATGTTTCTTAGCACTCAATCTAGGTGTTTCCATAAGTTTGAATACTACTAAATCTGCTCCTTTGTTTGTTAGTACAACATCATCTTTTTTGAGTTGACTAAAATCTGTAATTAAATTCTGTTCTATGTTCATAATTGTTGTTTTAAAATGGTGGTTCAGCATCTTTAAGCCATTCAATACTAAATCCATTGTTTTGCATTAATAATTGATCTATCTTGGTAAACACTCCTTCTGAATCCCAGTCTATCCCTTTGTATGATGCACTGGCTGGGTGCGATATAACAAAAGAATGAGAGAATATACCCATATACCTTTGATACTTACCTGCATCTTTACCTAGAAAGACAACCGGTATACCTAGTGGTACAATTACATTCTCAAACAAGTATTTAATAAATGGTTCCCATATTTCTATGTGAGAGCCTGCTTTATTCTTCTCCACAGTCAAAGAAGCATTAAGAAGCAATACACCCTGCTTAGCTAGATAGCTTAGATCCGGTGTATTGTCATAACTTAAGTTAAGACCTCTATGAAACTCAGTTTCAAAGGCTTTATACAGCTGCTTCAATGATGGTTGAAGATATTCTGTAATCGAACAGCTCATCATCAATCCGTCCGCTACAGGTAGTCCATTCTTAAATGTATGATAAGGACACATGCCCATTAACACAAACTTAAGTTCGTCCATAGGTGTAAGCATAAATGCTTTCCACACGTTACTAGAGAGAGGAGCAACTTGCTTCCCTCTCTTACTTTCCTTCTTCAAGTATGCATATAGTTTATCACACTCTTCGCTTTCTACGAAGGGTTTCATCTTTGCATGCCAAGATTCATGAAAATTCTCTTTAAATTTATCCCAATTCATCTTTTATTGATTTTATCCAGTTTCCTAGTTTTGTTTTTGGTTTCCAATTAAGCCAGTACTTAGCAGATTCTATGCTAGCCAATGACCTTTTAACTTCTCTTCTAGCTTTAATAAATTTTATATCATCACTAAAAGCCTTTGCTATATTTATTATCTTAACCTCTATACCAGAACCAATATTCCATGTACCATTACTACCAATAGATGCAAAGATTGCTGATACTACATCACCAACATAAACAAAGTCTCTGCTTTGTTCCCCATCTCCTGTAACCGTTATAGGTTTACCACTTTCATATTGTTTTTTAAATATAGGTATAGCTGATAGATATCCACCAGTGTCTCTTTGACCTTCACCATAAACATTAAAGAATCTAAGTATTGCTACATCACCTTTACTATATCCGCTTATCATTAACTCCATAAGTGCCTTAGCTGATGCATATGGTGACTCAGGATATATGTTAGATTCTTCTTTTATAGGCACTTCGTTAGTGCTACCATATACTGCAGCAGTTGAAGCTACTACAAATTTATCACATCCACAATCTGTGGCCCATTTAAAGAGTTTTTCCGTCCCATATGCTATTTGATTATAGTACTTGATTGGTTCTTTAATACTCTCTTCAACAGACACAGGTGCTGCTAAATGTATAAGCGTGTCAAACTGCAAACATTCAGGAAATGGATCATCACTTCCTATTGTGTACACGTGTAAAGATTCTATACCGGTAGCAATATTAGCTATACTACCGGTAGAGAAATTGTCTAATATAATAACCTCATGGCCTCTATCTAGTAGATCTCTAACTACATGACCTCCTATGAAACCTGCTCCTCCTGTTACAAGTGCTCTCATCAGTTAACACATAAAACATTAGCATTATCGTCAACATTCATTATTGACTCAACTTCTATATAGGCGTTATCTAGACCATCAGCTATCATTACTGTTGGTGTAAAGTTTACCTTTTGAAAGGTGTTGCCTTCATCGTCTGCAGAATATATCACTTCATAGTGCTCTATCTCTGGGTTCTTCTTTACCATCTCTACGAGGGTATTTATATAGTTTCTAACTGTCATATTTCCATTATTAATTGATTAGCTGGTTGAATCTGATGTATGATCTTCTCGTGTTCTAGATCAGCCTGAGCTGCAAAGAAGTCATGACACTTAATGTGATTCTTCATCCATAGTGTTGGATGAATCTCTTTCATTGCAAAAGTTACATAGTTGTAGAGCTCCCACAATGTATTAGGAGATTTATAATCATGTGTTGGGTTAGTAAACTCTCTCTGAATCATGTTCAATTGAGTTGACTTTAGAAACTTATCATGTGCGAACATAAGTCCCAATAGTTCAGCTCTTCGTTCTTTAGATATCTCATGGGCTTTGAAAGCTTCTTTGTCCTGTTGCATTTTAGTGAACGCATCACCTGATCTTTTGATATACTCGGTGATAGTACTAGCTGCGAACTGCTGTATACCTCCCATGTGCTTCTCTGCAAAAGATCCATGATCTCCTGATACCATACCGTTGCTACATATAAATACTTGTACACCGATAGCAAACTTTAAGGTTGTAGTTCTATCATAACTATTCTGCCAAGCAATCTGTAGTTGCATGTCTTCATCCTTTACATTAGAAATGGTGTATCTGCCGGATGCTACATTACCATTGCTCCCAACTGAATACTTTTGTTTATCAACTGTGAAACCTGACTGTAGTACACTCTCTAGAGTTAAGTCAATTAATTGTCTGTGACTAATTGGTTTGTATGTCCTAGTTTCTATAGGAACCTGTGCTTTTAACATTATGTCCTCAGCGGACTCATATGTTTTTACTGTTTCTGTAATCATTTTATTATGTTTTTATTTATTAAGTAATCTTCTATAACTTTTAATCCGTAACGTTTAGCCAAGTCTGCCCAGTCGTTTATTCCTTCTGCTAGGTATTTCTTTGGTACATTACAATAATCAAATCCAAACTTCTCTGTAATTGCTTTTGAATTCTCTACCCCTGTAGTGTCAGAATCAAATGATAGTATCACCCTCTCTGAGTTGTCGATAATATATTGAACATTACCCTCATCAAAGCAGCCTATTCCTTCATTTTGAACTGCACAACATGTAGGGAAGATCTTCTTCATTACCATATAATCTTTCTTACTCTTAGTTATGAAAGCTGTGTGACAATCTTTAATGTCTTCCAGGCCATCCATAGCTGTGATAGGAACGTTATTAGGTACCCATTTGTATCTCTTATCTGCAAACGGTTTATATATCTTCCAATGACCATTGTATAAATAGCCAAAGGTTAACACTTTAGGATCCACTACCCATCTCTTCTTGTTAAGAAACAGTTCTTGAATCGAATAAATGTTGTTTGCTCGAAGATCATCCTCATCCTGATAGTACTGGTTCCAGTAAGCTAACTCTTCATGTGTGAAAGGTTTAGTCTTCACCTGTATAAAAGAGTATTGCTTTACAACTTTAGTGGGCTGCTTATATTGAGCAACTATTCTCTTGTAGTCTTTAATCTTACTACCAGAGATACCTAGTCCAAAATCATAATCTATCTTTTTAAGAACATCATCATAGTTACTACATAGATATAGCATCTTTACAAATGCAAAGCAGTCTCCTTTCTTACTAGTGTCCCCAAAGTCATAGAAGCTAACTCCATTGTGACCTTGACTAATAATGAATGATGGAGTACGCTCTTCTCTAAACGGTGAATGGGTTTTAACATTCAGATTCCAGTTAGTGTTTGGCATATAGTATCTAAATATATCATATTCAGATATCTTATCAAGTATAGACTGTTTGTTCAGTTTTCTTCTTTTTGTTCCTCCTATTGCCATAATTTATTAGTTAAAAAAAGCCCCACATTTCTGCAGAGCTTTTGTTTAAAGTTAAATACTTAGTTAGTAATCTCCTCCGTCCTCAGATATATAATCATCAGAAGCTACTAAGTTCTCATCAGGGTTGTAATCCTCTATCTCTTTAAGTTGATAGTAATCTTTACAACCATATTCACCAGTGACTTTCACTACAAATCTTTCATGTGGCTTTAACTCTCTAGGTTTACGTGATTTCAATTGATTTACCACTCTATTATCTGTGTAGTCTACCAATCTAAACTGACGCATAGTGTATCCAGACAAGAATGCTTTGTTGTAAACACCTTGGTATTCTACCGTTTCACCATCACGCTCTTTAGTAACCACTGTAGCTAGTGCCACAATGCTATTACACCACTCACCATCTACCTGGTCCTTAAGATCTTTTACGTTACCACGCATAAGTTTACTCCAGTCAAGGGTTAGTGTAGTCTCTGCACTTCTATAGTCTAGTTGTCCCAACCAAGTACGTAAGAAATCATATAAGTCCTCTTCACCAATGAATGCCACTCTATACTCACGGTTCTCTTTGAACCAATCAAATAGGTTGTTTTCATCATCAGCCCAAGATGTCATACCTACACTGTTTAGATATTGTTTCTTAGTTTGATCTCTGTTCTCACGCTCTCTATCTTCTAGAAAGAATGATACTTTAAAGTTCTCTTGATTCTTTACCTCCTGCAACCATACATCTACACGGAGATATGTGTTACCATCTCTTGTCTCCCCTAGATAATTAGTTGCTTTGCTTTCTTCACTCAACTCTATTCCAAGCACATCTTTATACTCTTCATTTGTTGGATTGATAGCAACAACATTAGCCTCAAACAGGCCTACTTTCTTGTTAAATTTACTTTCTGTGTTTGTAGATTCTCTTTTAATTCCACCTATTGTACTCATATTTATTTATTTTAATTTAGTTATAATATTCCATTACTGTGTCTCTAACTAGCTGTAAGTTATTTGGGACCTTTGTTGTTTCAAACATCCCATCAGGACTCTTAGCTGGTCTTTTTCTATATCGATTAGTAAGAAAGCTGTATGTAACATTGCCATCCTTACCTTCCTCTATATTAGTATACAAACATACGGTTAATAATCCCTCCAGCAAAACCTGGTTGTCAATTAATTTACCGGCTGTTTTAATTTTGTATCCTACTATCTCACCTGCATCCTCAATAGTTTCAGGGTGTGAGTAGTAAAATATAACTAAGTCATCACGTAGTGCTCTAGCTGATCTAAACATGTCAACCATGTCTTTAGCCATAATGCTGAATTTTGTGAATCCTGTCTCAGTAGCCTTCTCTACCATTCTAAAGCCCATAAGATAATTACTATCTTCAATAACGATAGTTTTTATATGTGGTGCTTTCTCAGAAATAACTTTTAAAAGTCTAGTTACTTCTACCGGATCATCTACCTCTTTGTAGTTTTTGTTGTCCGTGTTGTAAAGTTTTTGAGAACCTCTAAATGGTAACTCTTTCTTTGCAACGTTAATAATGTAAGTTTCTTCAGGGTTTAAGTGCTTTATCGCTGTTGACTTACCTGTCCCTGTTTCGCCAACAACTCCAATTAATTTTGAACTCATTTTTATGTATTTATTTATTAATATTAGGTTTACAAATATACGATATTTATATGTATTTAATCTTACTTTTGTCAAAGAATTCAAGAGCTTTATTAAGCCATTTCTCTTCTACATTCTGATCAGATGATATGATAGTTATATGAGACTTTTTATCAGGAGTGTTATACTCCATGGCCATACATCTATTAATCTTCTGAGCTAGATTCTCTGCGTTACTATCAAAGTAGTTTATGATCACTTTGTTGAGCGGTTTATATGTAACACCTGTGTTACCTATCTTGACAACAGCCATGTGATTACCTTCACCTTCAGCAAAACGCTGCAATGCTTCCTTATCCTTTGATTTACTATGATAGGAAGGTATTCCCAATGAATCAGCCACTTTAGTTATACCACAAAATACAAGGATACGCTCATCAGGATTATCCTGAAGTATCTTTTTTGTCTTGTTAAGCTTAGCTATGCTGTTCTGTATAATTCTCATACGTGCTAATCTATGAAACATGGTGTTAGCTCCAGAGTACATCATTTTATTAATCATACCACTTAAGAACTTGAATTGCTGTAACTCTGTCTTACGAACATTCCTCTTGGTGTAAGTTTGCACCACACTGTTATCTAACGGTACCTGTATTACAGTTATCTCATAGTCTGCTATAACTCCCTCCTCAATTGCTTTCTCTATTGGATACTCAGCCATAACCTGCAGACCTAGTTCAATCTGTAAGTCTTTCTTGGTCCACTTAGATAATGTACCAGTAAGGCCAAGAACATTACTGTTTGATAAAATTAACTCTTCACAGGTTCTTCGTTGATTAGCTGATAACAAATGTATCTCATCTATAATTACAAGATCATAAACATCTATATATTTGTTTATTGATCTGTGTGTTGTATAAGTTATATTATTATTCTTGTAGCCCATTAGTTCGAACTCATCAATCCAGGACTGTTTAATCTTGTTATCTGGGTATGCTATAAGTATTTGATCTGACTTCAACTCATTTAATATATGTATAGTGGTTCTAATCTTACCGAACCTAGGGCACAAGTTAAGGATTCCAAACCTACCGTGGTTTATCCAAACCTGTGCGAACTCTTTTTGTCTTTTATCTCTTATTGTCATGATAGAAAAAATGATTTATTAATTACAGACAAGTAGTCTGATTCTGTTATATCTCTACGTCTAGGTAATTCCTTAAACATACCTATCTGGCCAAGGAAACCAAGACCAATCCTGATATCATCTTCACCATAGCTGTTCTTAATTACTCTTAGACTCCTAAAGTATTTACCACCGAACTCATCCTTTAGTTTGTTGAGGTCATAACCTGATGGATCTTCTACCTTGTACCTCATAGGGTCAAACAAGGCCATACATATGTCTGAATCGTTCTGTGTTGTAGAACTATCAGCAAAGTCTTCCATTTGTGGCTCAACATCACCATTCTTTATCCTAATAGGATTAGATATGGACCGGTTGAACTGACTAACAACAACTGGTGAATAACCATAGAAGTCACGAGCATATCTCAACTCATCACTCATCTTGTCAATAGCCTGCTTCTTAGTGGGCTGTGCACTGGTAGTCTTCAATAACCCTATGTGGTCCAACACAACCAGTGTTATTTCACTAGGATCGTTAGGTACATATACTTTGTTATACTGGTCCAACTGTTTTATCTCACCACGCTTTAGTGCGTAAGACTTAAGCTCTTTAGCAATACCAACTGGATTCTCTGGCCCATCTATGATAGTCACTATCTCCATGAGCTCATTCATATAATCCTCGTACTTAAGAAACAAGTCATGCTCATCCTTGGTCATCTTGCTTGTCCAGCCCAGTAGTTTGTTAACAGGAATGATAACTCCTTCTTCTTGAAAGATCTTCCTGCATGTCCATTTAGCTAGTTTGTATGTTTGACTACGTTCCATAGATCTATACCACACCTTCACCTTAATACCAGACTCACGTCCTTCTTTAGATAGTGCCCAGTCTACTGGATTTAGTACAAATGCATCATCAATAAAGCTAGTCTTACCTGAACCGGTTAGCCCACCTATTAAGTAATACATAGACCTACGAATCCCAACATACCTATTTAGTCTGTCAAAGCCCATAGGTATGCCACCGTTTCTACCAGCTAGACCTTTGTCTACCTCTTCTTTTAATAGTTTAAATCCCATCTTTTATTTTATATAGATTATAAGTTGTGAAGATCTCTTCTCCCTTTTGTATAAAACGTTTAGTCGTCAAAAGTAAATAATTATTTACTTTTAATAACTTTGCGTTAGCATTATCACTATGATTTATAAAACCTCCCAGTGGTGTCCTTACGTAATTATTTTCAAAGTCTTCATTATGCACATGTGATATTCCTAAGGTCACACCCTTAACTATATCTTGTTTGGCAAATAGACCTAATCCGTGTACTTTAGAGTCCTTAACTGTTAAAGACTCAGGTAATGGCTTATAAGTCATGATTTAATATCCTAAGGTATTAGTCCAATCATCATCATCATCTGGCCATATAAAGTTACCAATCCATTTTATCAAACATATTAATATTACTATACTTACTATTAATTTAATTGCTTCCATGTTTTTTGTTTTTAGAAAGGGTAATCATCTTTTAAGTCTGGTCCCTCTTGTTCTGCTTTTTCTTCTTTATCTCTGTTCAAATACTCTTCTACAGGCCCTCTTGGTTTTCTCCAAATAGCACCTGTTGGTCCACCATTGAAGTTCTCTGTAGCTTTCTTGTTAGTTCTAGTCCAACTAAATACCTGTTTATCCTCATCACAAGGTATAAACCTAGTCTTCTTACCTTCAGGTTCTTTAAGTTTATACCATGCTCCGTATCTATTTTTCCTCCATAAACTCTTCTTCTTTCCCATATTATTTGATTTATATATCTGTAGACCCAGTTGATGCTTGAACTCCATGATCATTACCTTGTTCATCAATGAGCTCTATGAATGCTTCATAGGTTCTTTGATTAAGATAAGTCAGACTGTTCTGCATGTATGTAAGTCTGTTTTGTCCTGTTTTCATAGACATGATTACTTTTTGTTCTAGTTCGTAAGTCAATGCCTGTACTAGTTGCTCAGCTGTATAGTCTCCCTCTAGCAATATTGCATCGAACTTAACTTTACACGCCTGCTTGTCTTTACGCAATGCTCTAGTGCCCCTGAACTTCTTACCCTTATATGTAAAGGTATCTGTACCTGGATATGTCTTCCACCATTCTTCAAATGCTGTGGCTTGCGGTTTCCTCTTTACGAATGTTCTTTTAGTTACCTCTGGCTGTAAGTACTTAAGTAAGTCTTTTCCCACTGTAGTCAATTTGTTTTCACCTTCAGCTATTAGTCCTTTTCGTCTAAGTGATTGATAGATAGCAGAGAGACGCATACTATTCTCATAGAGAGGTTCAACGTCATACTCTGTTTCTATCAATTTAAGTAAATAGATAATGTCTAAACTATAGCTTTTCTTGATGAGCTCCTCGAACTTTTCTGGTGTTATGTGTAGCTTCATCTTTAATTGATTTTGATAGTTTAATAATTGCAGGTTTCTGTTTCTTCTTAGCCTGCTCGTGTTCCCACTGCTGATGTTCTAGTTCCATCAGGTACTGGCGTTCTGCAGCATACACTTCATCATTAGCGTACGCTGCATGTTCCCAGTCTTCGTTAATTAACTTTGACATTCTTTGGCTTGTTTTTAGAACCTTTAGGTCTTCCTCTACCTCTTTTAGGTTTACTAACTACCACTTTAGCAGTCTTATTCTTACTACCTTTTGGTCTACCTCTTCGAGGTTTAGTAGCTTTAGGTGCTACGATTTTCTTTGGAGTCTTGTTTACTCCTTTTACTCCTAGATACACAGCAACTATTGCTATGATTGCGATTACTACTTGAATTGTTGAAATTTCCATTTTTACTTGATTTTAATTATTAATATTAATCTTTGATTCTTAATCCGAATTGTTGATGAAACCATGCAAGACAGTCCTTAGCTTTGTTTGTATTAAACTTAAAGACTTTCTTCATAGTTTGAATTGCGTATTTATTAAACTCTATACGTTGGACGCTAGTCATTGTCCAGTTAAAATACCACTTGTCATCATCAAGAGTGTCAACTAATCGTTTACCGATTATATCTAATTGATACTCAATCAAATGTCTCATGATATTACCTCTATTTACTTTCTTTTTCATGCGAATAAATCTAATTGGTTAGGTGCTATTTTTACTTTTATTCTTTTACCACCACTTTTAATCTTACTTATTAGCTTCTCAGCTTTATGTATATAATATGTATAGTTGATATTATCTAACACTGAGTTGTCAGGAAGATAATTACAGACAGTACACAGCCAATCACCAGCTTCTGCTTGAGATCTCTTAACAGCTTTACTGGTAGACTCCTCTTTTCTAACCTTGTATATCTTCTCACCTGACTTTGATACATAATACCTAATCAGTTTGTTATACTTAGTGTTGTCACCTGTAGTTCTATGCACTCCTTCAAAGAAGAAATCCTTAGATGCTTTCTTTCTTATACAGAAGTCAAATAGATTCTTGTGTTGTTTAATAGTATCTCTAACGTTAGTACCGTTTACATAATACTGTTCAAGAGCAAGAGGTACAATCCTAGCAGATTTGTTCTTATGTAGTTCAAAGTCTGTTAGGAAGTCCCCCTTCTTCTTGACATAACCATCTGGTGTGATAGCTATGTAGTCATTAACTGTGGAGAATATAATTTTACTGTAATCAGTTCTCTCCAGTATGTATTGAGTAGTCTCTTCCCACTCTTTATTAACCTCGTACATCTTGGGTATAAGATCTTTCTTAACCTTTACAGTTACACCATCTGTGTTAGCAGATATCACCTGTATGCCATTCAGTTCGTACTGTTCTATAAGCATCATCAAGCTAAGCTCACCAGTAATTGTGGTGAACATAGTTAACTGCCTATCGTAGATCCATGAAAGCATGTCAGATGACTTACCGTATACAGAGTTAACTGCAAGCTTAAGTGCACCTATAATACCCATTGTCTTAGCATCCTTAGCCCCACTTTGTTTTAAAGCTAGTCTCTTTTCGTACATTTCTTTATATCCGAATAAGAATTGCTTACCCAAGTGTGCAGGATACTTACCGTTGTTAATAATAATAGCAGGATAGTAACTAGCTACATCCCAGTCAATGATTTCGTAATCTTCATCAGCTTCAAATACTGCTGGTTTGTTTTCTGTATGTAATCCACCACGCATAAACGAATACACATTACCATAAAAGTTTATGTGCTCTTTGAAGTCATCCTGAAGTCCAAGTGTTATTGATTTAATGTTCTTGAGGAATGTGTTCAGCTGTTCTGTTTCAAACTTAACATAGTGTGCAATGCAGTTCTTCAATAGAATACTCTTCCTAAAGAAGCCTTTTCTTGGTAACTCTTTGATATCAATGTTCTTCTCATGACAGTAATACTTCTTGATAATCTCATCACCAATCTTACTGTCTGAATAGTTTAAGCAATCTATACCAAACTCATCTTGTATGTCAAGTCTTAGCTGTATCTGGTTGTTACCCTTGTATAATGGATGATCTGTCTCACCTATTGTCACCTTATAGAATTCATAGGTTGCATCAACATCATTAAAACAATACTGCAGTGTCTGAAACACTTCATCCTTAGTCATGTCTGTCTTGGTGTGATGTATAGGCATCTCTTCTATGTTCTCAAGATCCATCTCAAACTCTAACCTCTTCAGACTAACACGCCTGTTCTTGTTATCATAGTGATGTATCTTAAACAGATCCAGCTGCTTAAGCGATAGTTCCCATTCTCTGTACTCCGGAAACACATCATAGTTAGCATCATGTATAACGTCCTGAGCCTTTTGTGCAATCTTTGCACATATCTCTAGTCCTGTACAATCATGCCACTGCTCATAGTTTCTAAGCATCCATTCAACTACCTGAGCATCAAAGCGTAGGTTGTTGTAACCCACCCAATGTGCATCACTATGTTCATCTGTATACTTAACAAATGCATCTAGTTGATTCTGCCAATTGCTTACAGTAAAGCTCTTAGGTGTCTTGCCTGGTTGCATACATACAACTATAAAACACTCCTGCATGGTTTCTATATCATAAATAATTATGTCTTCAATCATTGTGTTGTTTGTTTTATGTATTTATCTTTATCTTCTGCTTTCCACCACTCATCTAAATGCTTATCGTAATGCCACCTGTAATCTAAACCTGTACAGAATGTTTCATCGCATCTACTACATTTGATAATAGGTCTACACATCTGGTTGATCTTTATAGTCTTTATAGTCTAAATAGAATCCAATGCCTACAATAACATGCAGACCTACACTACTTAGTATTTCGTATAGGTCATGCCAATCATGTATAGACAAATGTATATGTCCCACTATCCAGAATGGTATAGCCAGCTGTTGACTTATCCATCTAATTAGAAAGGTTATGAATTTCATTATGTGTGTGTGAATTGTTTTACAAAAATAACAAATTTAGTTATACTACCAAATAGAAAAACCATTACAATCACGTAAAAACGCAATAAAGTTATCTATATGTCTTTTGTCTGCACTATGAGAAGGATAAAATATACCCTCTTCATGTACAATCCCTGTAAATGCAACTCTACTTGGTGGTAGTGTCTTGTTTAACTCATCTTGTATTGATTGTTCTACAAATTGTCCGTTCGAGTCAGTCCATGAGCCCATGTTAACATAAATTGTATCAAAGTCTTCTACAAAACCACCATCAGTTTTCATAAGAAGCTCAATAGCATCTGCAAGAGCATTACATTCCTCTTGTGTCTGTAGTCCCTTACCATCGTTAGAGCCCCAGTATTCAAAGTCTATATCTAAACCTTCGTTAGCTGCTGCTAGCTCGCTTAACATAAGTATTGGTCTCCATCCCCACCAGTTACTCCTGAAATAGTATCCAGGATTACTTTCTTCAAACTCATCTGTAAGTCTGAAGAATTCTTCTTTAGCTTCATCTGAATGGTCTACACTCCAGTCTATTTCTGGTTTTGTACCAACCCACTCATCTTTTTTACCGTATATATCTACTCCCATAATTATTTGATTTTCTTGTATGCTGCTAGCATCTGTTTCTCGTCTTTAATGTATTTATTATTAATCATAAGCATCCATCTCTGAAATGCTTGTCTTCTTTTTGATCTTTCTGATAGTCCCATATTTATCTTGATTTATTTACTTCGTTATCCCAATCCCAATCAGGCTGTGCAATCTTGTCTAGAGTCTCGTTTAATAACTCAAGCTCTGACTTCCTGCGGATCCTCTGTATCTTGGGTCTTTGTACTTTTATAGTAAGACTTGTGCTGTCACAATAAAAGCACTTCTCTTCTGCTTGATTACTAGTGTATGCAGCCTTACAGCTACTACAATTGTAATCATAAAATAGTTCTTCACTCATAATATTGTTTTTAGTCTGCCTCATCATCTTCATTGGGCGTTAGTCCTCTTATTACAACCAAATTATCATCACCTATATATACAGGTTGTATAAAGTTATCTTCTAGTTCGTCTTCATAAACAAGTAGTTCACATATACCATCAAAGTCTTGTAAAATGATGTTCATCTGTTTACTTGTAAACATTTCATACTCATCATCAGTTCTTGGGTTATCAAAATAACCTATCTCATCAGGATGAACAACTGTCATTCCATTGTCATCAATAAGAAATGGCTTAACAGGATATCCAAATGATTCTGGTAATATCATACCTTTATCAAAAACTTTATATGCTGCAGAGCCTAAAGGATAAACCTCTACAAACTCTTTGTCAGTACCAGGATAGTGAATATTCATAAACAACGTTTCTGGTAGTATCTTTTCATCGTAATCATGGTGAAGAACAAGCTCTATTGCTATCCACACTAAGTTTCTTTCTTTTCCCATGCTATTTATATCTTAATCTGTTACCTGCTAAGAGGTGAAACTCTGTGCCACAGTTGTCACAGCTTCCCTCTTTGCGTGCGTAGCTCATCACTACAGTTCCTTTAAAGCACTCCGGACACATAATGTGTGGCTGCTTGTTGCTTGTCATTTCGTCTGGGTATTGTCTGTTCATTGTATTTATTTTAAAAGTTCTTATTTATTATTAAGAGTAAGTGGAGGTTGGGACTCGTTAACCCTGCACGCTTCTTTTCCACGCTTGACCTCCACCACTCACTGATTAAACTACCAATCATTATCATCAATGGTATCCAATACTTCTACTTCTATCTCTTCCAATTGTGTATCATCAAGTAAATCCATGATATCTGTTGAATCGACAAACACTTCATGAACATCAAAGTTAGCTGAGCTACCTGGATATTCGTATGTCATTGCTTCACCTGGTTCGTAGTACCCCACACAATCTAAATAGATCCCATTGTATTTGATAGTTTGTCTTGTCTTTTTGAATCTCATTCTATGTATATTTTTACGTTTTCCCATTTGCCACCTTTCATAGACTCATCAACTAGAAAGTCTATTCTGTGTTTCCATCTCTTATTCATTCTGTCTTGCACCACCCAATATCCATTCATTGGGCCTGCATTATCAACACATACTCTTGTGCCAAATGTAAAACCTAAAGCTTCTAAGTCTCTAGACACTGCAATCCATCTATGTGCACCAGGATTATCCTTATTGATAACCTTGTTAGATGCTGTGATGAATGGTGTACTATCTGTCTGACTCGGTACTGCGTGATAAATCGTTGCTGTCACACTCACCTTGACTGCTAATAATATTGTTAGTATTGTTTTCATCTTTCTTTCGTTTTTTTAGTAGCTTGAGTAATTCCAAACCTTCTGCGTACCAATGATTGTTCATAATGTTATGTATTTAAAGCTAACGCCATAACCTGTGGTCTTATTGGTATTGTTGAGACATTCCCACTAGTTATGGTTATGTTAGCTATTAAGGGCCTTTCATCTGCTCTCTTGCAGCGTTGAGGTAAGTGACTTGGCTTTTGTTTTCAACCTAAAAGGCTTGGTGCTGAGGTTATCTCTAGCACATGTTTCCCAACCTACACTTATATTTATCTAGAATCCACGATTGTTAGTCCGGCCCTTATTGTTAATAAAATCTATCTTCTGTATCTTCCCACTCTTCTTCTTTATCATTAGGAAGAAAGTAGCACACTATGCATGCTACTATTATTAGCCCTATAACTCTTTCCATAGTTAGTAGCCTTATTGTTAAATGATTGATGTCCATTTTGTATCCAATTGTATCCAATCATAGTGTATTAATATCCTAATTGTTCTAATTGAGAGTCTTCTGCTTCTACAGTGTACTCTCCATTTTGTATACTGCATATAAAGAACAAACCAGCTGCAAATGCAACTTGTCTGAATCTATGAAATGCTGTAGGTAGTAGTTTAATCTTGCGGTTCATAATCTTTTAGTACAATGCTCTTCAGCTTTAAGTTAATAATAACAATCATTCAGGTTTTAACGCATAACCTTATTCCCCTGATACTTTGCTCACTCAACCAATTGTTATGGTATCTACCCTTGTTCTACAAGTGAGTTTATTATTGTTAATGCTATATTTGTATTATAGGTGTTGTATATTCTTAGGTGGTAAAAAGTGGTAGAATGTGGGTACTGTGTACACTCCTGTGTAACTACACACGTAAAATATGTGTAAGTTTACCTTTGTTGCACCATATATGCCCAACCCTGTACTCCCACCCTATATATAGCACGAAAAGGGAACCGAAGTCCCCTGATGTGCTAAAGGTTTGCTGTTAGAACGCAACAATGGTTGATGGGTCAACAACTTCCTGCTCAAAGGTAGCATTGGCATTAGCGTATTCACTTGCCTTAAATGCAATTCTACTACCACCACTTGGCATTTGGATTTGCAAGAAGGATGTACCGTCTTGTGTAAATGCTTCGTAAAGGTTGAAGTTGTAAAGCTGTGGAATGCTGATAGTCTTGTTACGAAGACCGTCACTAACTGCAGGTGAACAGTACACCATTGCTCGTTCGTCTTCATTCTTGTACAAGAACACAACACAACGAGTACCGTCTGTCTTTTGCATATTAGCCTGAGACAATTCTATCCAACCGTCCTTGCCCACACCTTGGTAGACTGTTCCTAATTCAATTCTGTCGTTAGTATCGACATTAGACCAAATGCTTGGGTCTGTTAGCAGATTAACCCCTGCTTGGGTATTTTTAATAGTATCCATTGGAAAATGTATTAAGTTACGTGTTTTAGGTTAAAGGGGGACTACCCCCACCACGCAGTTTTTTTGTGGGGTTTCAATTGGTAGGGGTCTCCTATCGCACACACACGATGGGGGGAGGGTGTTTTAGAAAAAGGGCACTTAAAAATTTGGAACTTTGGGATATAATGTTATACCTTTGGTGGGTGGGTGGGCTTAGTGATTCTAAGCATCCCTCTTATCGATGCTCCTGTGGACCAGTGAATCGATGAATGTTTATACATAATATAGCTTTTCTACAAAGATAAGTTTGATAAGTCAAATATTTTTTTTATATATTTGCATATAGTATAAAGCCAATATAACTAAATAATGGAAGCACATAATAATAAGGTAGTTCAAAAACTAGCAATGCAGCACAGTGATAAGTACAAGCTTGCACAGAAGTACTATTCATTGCTATCTGCACTTAACAACTTAAAGCTTACAGAGCGAGAGATACAATTGGTAGCTTATACAGCTATAAAAGGTACAATCACGTACGCTAATGCTAGAACAGAGTTTTGTCAGATGTATAACACAACAACAGCTACGATCAATAATATAGTGAGCAAGCTGAAGAAAGTGGGTGTATTCATCAAAGAAGACAGTAAGGTTAAGGTAAACCCTGTAATAGTGTTGGACTTTGATAAGCATATTAATTTGTTCATACAACTAGAACATGAAGAAGATAGACAAGACAGTAACGACACTGAGAGACCATATAGTGAAGAAGATGGCAGTGGGACTAGTAGTGAGTGAAAGAGTGATCAGTCAAGTGATTACACATCAGTTTAATTCTGCTGAAGACGCTACAAAGACAAACAACAGTGTAGAAATTTCCGGATTTGGAAAGTTTATATTTAACAAATCCAAGGCCGTAAGGCATGTTGAGAAGTTAGAAAAAATAAAAAAAGTTTACGAACAGCAACTAGCCGAGAGCACATTGCCAATAAAAAAGTTAGATGTGATAAAGAGTAAACTTAGCAATCTCAACTTAACATTGAATTCTATAAAACCAAAACTACAGAACTGATGTATAAAAATCTAAAAATCAACGTAGGTCAGATATACGAAGGATGGAAAAACAAATTACTGCCTGATGCCGATATGGTGGAGCAGATAGACTTGGTTAGTGCAGAACGTATGGCTATATGTGAAGCTTGTCCTAACCATTCAAAGAATCATAAAGTGGTTAGACCGGATGCACATTGTGTTAGTTGCGGTTGTACTTTGTCAGCTAAAACAAAATGCCTATCTTGCGAATGCCCTATACACAAATGGTTGGCAGTGTTAAATGATGAACAACAAGATGTAATTGAAGAACATGAGTTATGAGTGCAAAGAGATTTACAAAACTAAGAAAAGTGTCCATTATAGCATTAATAGATATGCTTAAGAAGATATATGATGATGGTGCAGACTTTATAGATATAGAAGGTGAACCAACTGACTCAGATCAAGACATGATTAAGATTACAGTTAAGCCTGAATACTATATCGACCAAGAAACGGAAGAAAACAAAATGTATGACACTGATCCAGAGTATATGGTTACTGAACAAGATTACGAAGAAAATTTACCCCCTATATCAGACGAAGATATAAATGACCTAATTGATTAAACCAATGTACGTACAAAAGATAATTAATATCATAGACCTTCTTAAAAAGACTCACCCTAAAATGAACATAGGCAAACATATTGCCACAGCATTAGATGGAGAGGATGTATGGTCTATCTCAGATAAAAAGTTTTATAATCTCCTAAATGACTACCAAGCTAAACTAGATGCAGTGGAGTTACTTGATGATAATTTTGATTTAAACAAAATTATAGAAGACGGAATGTCAATAGGCAAATAAGAAATGAATGCCAGTAAAGAAAACTACATACATAAATGCAGAATTAGATTGGGCTGAGCAACAGTTGGTCCAATGGAAAGCTTATGTAGATGCAAATCCTCTTCCATCTTTAAAAGATAGGATAGAGTATAAGCAAACTGCAAACGGTGGATCTATACCTATGGTTGTAGCTTCTATTGAATCACAAGGTAAATTTATACAAGATACCATGAAGAACTACTTAGCACTCCTTGGTCAGGTGGATGCACTACGTGAGAAGGAAGTAAAAAAAGTAGAAACCAGAGGTGGAGCTGCACTAGGAAGTATGGCTGAAGACTTTCTAAAAAGTAGAGATTAATGGATTATCAAAACTTGCAATACTCTGAGTGGTTTATAAATCAGAAACGAATTCCAGATCCAGACTCAGAAGAACATAAACAATTCTTTGATTTTCATAAGGAGGTGTGTATGAATGGGTGTACAGTAGATGGTACATATATAAATCCATTCTTATATTGGCACTTAAACTTCTGGCACACAGAAGTAGATATAATCGATGAGTATGGCAGGATTAATCAAAAGTATGCAAATCCATTATTACGTGACAATGAGTGGTTAGTAACAAATGAGATAGACAGAGCTCACAAGGAAAAGAAAGGTCTAGTTATATTAGGGATTAGACGTTTTGCTAAGTCAGTGATAGAGGCTAGTTATATTGGTCACGGTGCTACGTTTGATGAAAACTCTCAAAACATTATTGCAGGTTTGAATGCACCTGATATAAAGTTGATTACAGATAAGATTGATAAAGGTTTAAACTTTTTACCAAAAGAGTGGAGATGGCAAAGAGTAGAAGATAACTGGAAAAACCAAGTAACACTTGGTATAAAAACTAAATCTGGTACAAGAATACCATTCTCACAGATCCTTATTCGTAACTTGGATGGAGGTAACAATGAAGAAGCTATTGCAGGTACAAAGCCTCGTAGACTTATTATTGATGAGATAGGTAAAGGTAACTTCTTACGTGGCTTACAAGCTGCAATACCAGGGTTTACCACACCTTTTGGATGGGGTTGTAGTCCCATTCTTACAGGTACAGGTGGTGACATGAAAATGTTTATGGATGCAAAGTCATTAATGTTTGACGTAGATAATTTTAACTTTCTTACGTACAATAACCAAAAAGATGAGAAGCGTATCCATGGGTTATTCATATCACATAAATATAGAATGGAGGCAAAAGAAGAATCTACATTAGGTAATTTCTTAAATAAAGAAAAGTCTTCTTCCCTTTCTAAGATCCCTATGCTAGTATCAAATGAAGAGAAGGCAACAAAGATCACAAACGATATCCTAGAAAGATTAAAGAAGGCTGGTGATAGAGTTGCTTACTTAAAAGAAAAGATGTATTATCCTCAAGACGTAGATGATATATTCTTGAATGAAGATACAAATATATTTGACATAGAAGCAGCTAAGCGTCAGAAGTACAGAATATCAGAACAAGAAAAAACAGGTACACCTGTTATATTATACGATGATGGAGAAGGAGTGAAGCATGATTTTACAGATAAGCTTCCTATAACTAACTTTCCACTAAAGCAGACTGATATGAAGGATGCACCGGTGGTTATATACGAGTTTCCTATAGAAAATCCTCCATATGGCTTGTATGTTGCAGGTATTGACCCTTATAGACAGGGTAAATCAGCATATAGCTCATCATTAGGTTCTGTATACATATATAAGCGTATGCATGCTATATCTGGAGAAAAGTACCAAGATATGTTTGTTGCAAGCTATTGTGCACGTCCAGAGAAGAAAGAAACCTGGGAAGAACAAGCTAGATACCTAATAAAGTACTACAATGCAAGAGCATTGTGTGAAAATGATGAGATATCCTTTATTGACTACATGATTAACAAAGGGGACGCTCATTATTTAGAAAAACAACCACAGTGGTTAAAAGAAATAGTACCAAATACTACCGTGAGACGTGACTACGGTATACATAGATCTTCAGAAAAGATACGAGACTTCTTACATAGTTGTTTGAAGAAATACACTGAAGAAGTGGTACACACAGAAACCAATGAAGAAGGAGAAACAGTATCAGAGATAAAAGGTATGTCTAAAATATTAGATCCTGTACTGCTTGAAGAAATGATACAATATAACGAGTCAGGTAACTTTGACCGAATTATTGCAGCAGAGTTAGCTATAGGACTAGCAATGAAACTAGATCCAATGATAGGTAAAGTAGGTGCAAAGGAAGATGAAAGATTTTCATCGTTCCGTAAACAAAATAAGAAAAATATTCTATTTACAGAGTCAAGGGGACTCTTTGGTAGAAAAAGAAATAAACTTTTTTCATAATGGCAATTATAAGATATTCAAACGATTCAACAGTTAAGTATGCGTACTTAAATATATTTCCTGATCAGTTTAAAACTGAGAAGCAGAAACAAGATGACAGTTGGGTTAAGAACACAATGGACTACTTTGCAAATCAAGCATATGCAATGTACATAAAAAATAGGGATACGTTTGTAAAGAACTATGATCTAATGAAAGGAATTCTTCGTAGAGAAGATTTTTATCAGGAGCCAGAAGTAAGAAGTTTTACAGATCAATTAGTTTCAGATGCAGACTTACCTGCTTATGTAAAGATGTATTCTATTGTAACCACTCCAGTTAATGAGTTAGTAGGAGAGATTTCTAAGCGTCCGGACTCATTTAGAGTGAAAGCGTTTGATGATGATAGTCAAGCAGAGGAGTTACAGTTTAAAACAGATACACTACAAAACTATGTAGTAAGTAAAGTAAAAAACCAGGTAGCAGCAAAAGCAGCAATAGCTGGTGAAGAAGTAAGTCAAGAAGATCTAGAGAAGCTTACATTTGATCAAGTAAAAGATCAACTTGATAGTTATACTTCTGTAGCAGAAAAGTGGGCCAACCATGTTCTTACTGCACAGAAGGCAGACTTTAATATGAAAGAAAAGTCAGAGGAAGCATTTAGGGATCTTCTCATATCTGCACGTCAATTCTATCACATTTATGAAGATAACTCTAAGGCAGGATATAATATAGAAGTTACTAACCCTAGAAATACTTGGTATTTAACTACACCCAATAAGAAGTATATATCTGATCCTACAGGTAGAAAACAAGGGGCATATGCTGCAGGTACCGTAGAAGTAATGGAGCTATCAGAGATAATTGAAGCAGTTCCAGAACTAACTAAAGAAGAGATTGACCACTTAAGGTCATCTCTTGAAAACTATGGACTACTAAATGTTTCAGAATCTAACCTTACTAATCCAGATGTTACACCAGGTGCTGATTCTATTACCTATGATACTTATGATCCTTTAGTATTACAGACACGTATGATTATAGAGTCTGAAATGAAAGAGAACGATGATGGATTGAGAGACTTTTTAGGTCTAACTAATAATGTGTCAGCGTTTGGATACAAGTATGTAGTTGTCAGAAGCTATTGGGTTTCTAAAAAGAAAATTGGTAGACTTATATATTTAGATGAACTAGGTAATGAACAATCTACACTTGTAGATGAAAATTACAAGAATGGTATGATGCCTACACAAATCTCACTAGAGTGGGGATGGGTAAATCAATGGTATCAAGGAATCAAGATAGGTGCAGACATCTATCATGTAAAACCTTATAAACTACTAGACTACTGTCCTATTATAGGTACAGTTTATGAGCAGAAGAATACAGAAGCTAAATCTTTAGTAGACTTAATGAAACCTTTCCAGGTTATCTATAATGTTTGTATGAATCAATTATACAAGTTACTAGAGAAGGAAATGGGTAAGGTGCAACTTATGTCACTTCGTCATATTCCTATTCCTAAAGATGGAGACTCACAAGATGCACTAGAGATGTGGGAAATGGAAGCAAGAAATCGAGGTGTAGTGTTTGTAGATGATAGTCCAGAGAACTTAAAAGCTCCAAGTTCATTTAACCAGTTCACATCACTAGATCTTACACGTACACAGGAAATACAATCAAGATATACTCTAGCTCAACAAATGAAAGTTGAATGTTGGGAACTTATAGGTATGTCTAGACAACGTATGGGTTCTGTAGCTGCATCAGAAACAGCAACAGCTACAAACACAGCAATGCAACAGAGTTACTCTCAGACAGAGCCTCTATTCGTTGCTCATGAGTATGTAACAGGACAATTATATCAAGCAATTGTAGATGCAGCTCTATATATAGAAAGTCGGAAACCACAATCTACACTGTCATATATAACTAATGAAGGTGAGTCTGCATTTGTACAAGTTAACGGTACAGATCTATCATTACGTGATCTTCAAGTATTCTTAACTAATAGACCTGAAGACACTCAAATGTTTAATGAGCTTAGACAATTATCACAAGCAGTTATTCAAAACGGTGGTACACTTTATGATGTAATAGAACTATACAGCACCAAATCAATGAGAGAGATGAAGAAAACATTTAAGGATCTCAGAGATAAGATGGATGCTCAACAACAACAACAACTTCAATTGCAGCAACAACAGCAAGAGGCTCAACAACAACAAGCCCAGGCTGCATTACAACAAGCTGCTCAAATGAAGTTGCAAGATCAAGCTAATTCAGATAGACAAAATGAACTTGATAGAGTTAATAAAAAAGAGATAGCTCTTATTAATGCTATGGCTAAAGATCCACAAGGTGTAGGGGCTGATATTGATAACTCAGGTGCTCCTGATATAATAGAACTATCTAAACTAGAAGCTGAAACAAACAAAGCGAATAGAGAGTATCAAGGTAAAATGGCAGAGATTAACAATAGAAACTCTTTATCACAGCAGAAACTACAAATTGAACGAGACAAAATAAAACTAGCTCGTGACAATCAAGCAAATGATCTAGCTGTAGCAAAAGAGAACGCAAAAGGAAGAAAGAAAAGCTAAATAATTATCTTCATTATAGAAGAGAAAATATTAATGCTATATTATTTCAAGAATTTACAAAAATAGATGAATAAAGTTTTGTAATTCGAAATGACTGAATTAAATTTACAGTAAAATACGGAAGTAAAACCAATTTATAATAAAAATAACTACATATGTCTGATAATATGCAAGCACAAGGTAACTTTGGCATACAAGATACCATGTCTGTTGGTGGAGCTGGTGATACCCAGCTACTAAACGATTTATTAGCTCCTGAGACTGCTCAAGCAGATCCAGAAGCAGTAGAGCCAATAGTCAAAGAGGTAGAAGATGCTGTCCCTGAAAAGACAGCTCCCAGAGGTAAAGATATTATTCCTCCTAAAAGTGTAGACGGAAAGACTGAAGAAGAAAAGCAAACTGGAGAATCTCTAATTGCTGACTTTTTAAGTGATAGTCCTGATACAGAAGAGGAAAATGAAGAGGAAACCCCAGTGGTTGAACCAGAGCCAGATCCAGAACCTGATGTTCTAGATAAGGTGGAAGATGATGAATCTGATGTAACTCCTCCTAATTTTTCAGCTTTAGCAAATGACCTATTTAATCTAGGTGTATTTAACAAGGAAGATGATGAAGAAGTAACTATTGCAACTCCTGAAGACTTTCTAGCTCGATTTGAATCTGAAAAGAAAAAAGGAGCACAAAGTTTAGTACAAGACTTCATAAGTCAATTTGGTGAAGATTATCAACAAGCATTTGAATCTATCTTTGTAAGGGGTGTTAACCCAAAAGAATATTTCGGAGCTTACAATAATATTGTTAACTTTTCTGAAATGGACTTGAGCAAAGAAAACAATCAAAAACAAGTGATGAAACAAGCACTTTCTGATCAAGGATTCGAAACAGAAGACATAGATAAGGAAATTGAAAGATTAAAAAATTACGGTGATCTAGAATCCGTATCAACTAGACACCATAAGGTGTTAGTAAAAAATGAAGCTAAAAAGCTTCAACAACTAGAGGCACGGTCTCAACAAGAGTTACAAACAAAAAATGCTATTAAGCAAGAGTATGTTACTAATGTTCAGACTATACTTTCAGATAAAGTAAAAGAAAAAGAGTTCGATGGTATACCTATTAACTCTAATTTAGCAAACGAACTACAAGACTTCTTACTAGTGGATAAATGGAAAACACCAAGTGGAGATACCCTAACAGATTTTGATCGTTCTATCTTAGATTTGAAAAGACCAGAGAATCATGAATTAAAAGTAAAAGTGGGATTACTACTAAAGGTGTTAGAAAAAGATCCAACGTTATCTACGATACAAAGAGCAGGTGTGACTAAAAAGTCTAACCAGTTATTTGGAGAAGTTGCAAGACAAGTTTCGAAAGCTAAAACTGTTGCTTCTAAAAAACAAAGTAGTAACAATAAGAAACCTAATTCATGGTTCTTGTAAATTTTAATTAATAATAAAAAACAAATAAAATGGCAATTCAAACAATCCCAGGTTTAACTGGTTTTACTTATGCTCGTGTAGCGTCTATGGACGCACGTGCTGTAGGTAAACTTACAGATGCAAACCACCTAGAGTCTTTTCACTCTACTGAGCCTGCAGACTATGATAAAAAGATTATCAGTCTGTATACTCAATCTTCATTGTACAGCAATGATTTTCTAGACATGATCAATAAAAGTACACCTTACTTTATTGATAATAACAGCGATGCATGGAAATGGAATATCGCAGTTCCTTACAAATTCCCTAAAATTATTGACATTCCAAAATCTACACAAGATGTGATTGATGCTGGAGGTAAAGTTGGTGTTGATGGACAAGAGTTTGAGCTTATCTTAAGTTCTAACGAATTCTCCAAGAACGCTATCATCTCTGTAGGAACACGTCAATATGGACCACGTTTCTACGTAATTAAAGATCCACAACCATGGAACATGGGATGGATTTACAAATTCACACTAGTAAGTGATAATCCAATTGTAGACTTTGTTAATCCTACATTCTTAACACAAGGTGTTGAATTAGAATTAGTAGATGCTGCTATCGGTGAATTTGATCAAGATCTATTAGGCCTTCCTAAATTAGGTGAAGAAATCACTATGTTTGAATCACTAGGTTCTGCATATGGATATGAGCACAAAATTACAGAATGGGCTGATGACAAAATGTTGCGTGATTCTGCTGGTAAGCCACTAGATATCTTAGTATATGCTCCACAAAGACGTAATCAACTTCCTTTAAGAAGAGAAGATGTTAAGTGGGAGCCATTTATTGAGTTCTGGATGCGTAAGTCTATGCTAGAACTAAAAGTTAAAAGAATGATCTGGGCTTCTCCAGGTACTGTTAAAACTAATGGTTCACAACAAAACTTAAAAAGAACTTCTGCTGGTGTATACCACAGAATGAGAAATAACGGAAACTTAGTACAATACAATAGAGGTGAGTTCTCTGCAAACCTGATTCGTTCAGTATTTGGAGACTTGTTCTATAGACGAGTGGATGTTAAAGATAGACGAGTTAAGATGTATACTAATGAGGCTGGATTCGATGTATTCCAACAAGCTCTTAAAGACGATGCACTTAATTCAGGTCTTACTTTCGTTGCAGATTCTGGAAACAGATATATGCAAGGAGAAGGACAAAATATCACTTATAACTTTGCATTTGATGCAATGGTTACAAGAGAGACAGGTCGAGTTGAATTAATTCACTTGAAAGAACTTGATTTACCACAAACTAATTTAGAGTTTGGACAAAACATGAAATCTACTCCAGTATTTATGGTGTTTGATGTTTCTCCACTATCTGATGGTGCAATGGTAAACAACATCCGAGAAGTTCGTATGAAGGGTGCTCCTTCTATGACTTGGGGTTATATTGACGGAACTCGTTCCCACCTAGGCTTTGCTAAGTCTCAAGGAATGCAGTCTGCTAATAAATTCCCAGGATACGAAATCTGGATGAAAGATCGTTGTGATGTATTCATCGAGGATCTATCAAGAACTGTACTTATTGAAGAAATTCCACAGTTCTAAAAACAGAATAGGTGAATTATTGCTAGCGTAATACTCACCCTTCACAGAGAAGTAGTCCCCTCACCCACACTGTCCCTCCTCAGAGGGGACAAGCTTCTCAATCAGAGTGACGAATTAAGTTTCTACCCATTCAATTGGATCACTCTACTAAGTAAAATAAAACCAAAAGAATAATTAATTAAACTACATTATGGGTAAATTAGGTAAAGTCTCTACGATTAAGAAAGAGTATAATAGCAGTCAATTACAGACCCTTCAAAGTGGTCTGTCTAAACAAGGTATGACAAGGATTCCTGGAACAGGAGTTTTTAAGTATCCTTATAAAGAATTAGATGGTAAGTATCGAACAGGTTTAGATCCTGATGCTGGCTATATAAAAAGAATTCAAGACCCTCTTGAAAAAGAATTAGAGATAGAGAGAGTTACTGAGCTTAAAGATAAACTTCAAAGTGCTCTAGGAGAGATAGATTTAGGACCAAGATCAAAGTTTTGGAACTACGGACTATCAACTGGATCACAAGATAACTTACATGTAAAAGCAATTAAACTTTTAGATGGAGATAATCTTTACGATTTAACTGTACCTATTCAAGAACTTTCTTTTGCATGGTTAAGGGTACATCCAACCATTGCATCTTCTTACCAAGCGTGGGAAAGAGGTGAGTTTCCAGCAGATACACAGTTTTATGTTGTAAATGATGAGGTTGAAAGTCAAATAGTTTATAAAAAGAAACAACAAATTAATAAAGCTATCATTAAGTTCGATGGCATGAGTATGGAGAAGAAGAGAAAAGTTGCAAGACTACTCGGATTACCAGTTACATCAGATTCCAAAGAGGAAGTTGTTTATAATTTAGTTGATAACATGTTAAAACAATCTGAAGTTAAAAGTGGTTCTTTTAAAGGATTAAATCCTGTAGAAGTGTTTGGCAGATTTGCAGACATGAAAGATAATTTACTACATATTAAAGATTTAGTTAAACAAGCTATTCAACATTCTATCTATAGAATCAAACCGAGCGGTAAGATATACGAAGGAGATTATGAAGTAGCAATGGATGAAGATGAATTAGTTAAGTATCTAATTGATGAAGATCACCAAGATGACTTACTAGTTCTTGAAAAGAAATTAAAATCTAAGAAACTAGCTGCAGTATAAGTGGCTAGTTTTTTATAAAACTAGTTAAATATGATACCAGTCGATAGTTTATTATATAAGATTGACCAAAAACTAAATAAACTATCAACTAATGAGCATCAACAAATTGCACTAGAAGACAAAATCTTGAGTTTGAATGAGGCTCAGATTAAGTTGATAAAACAAAAAGTTGATGGTTTTCCAATCCCTAACAAGTTAGGGTTTGATGCCTTTAAAAAAAGGTATGAAGATTTACAGAATTTAGTTGTAGATTTTACTAATCAACCACTTTCATTAGTAGAATCTAACCCTCAATTACATCAGTGGGATGCTGACCTTACGCAACTCAAACCTAAATACATGTTCTATGTAGATAGTTATTTGTTAGCTGATAAAGGAAGATGCAAAGATCGTAAGATTTGGATCAATAAAGATCTAAGTAAACATGGGGACATCTCCTTATTACTTAACAATGATCATTATAAACCAAGCTTCGAGTATCAGGAAACAATGAACTCATTGTCTTCTAATAGTCTAAGTGTCTATACGGACGGTACATTTACCCCCACAATGATATATATAATGTATATGAGATATCCTGTATATATAAATAAATCAGGATATATTATGTTAGATGGTACACCATCTACAGACGTAAATTGTGAACTAGAAGAATATCTAGAGGATGAAATTGTTGATTTAACAGTTCAGAATCTAGCTATGTACACAGAGAATGCTGCTGCTGTACAAAGTGCACAATTTAGAATTCAAACAAATGAATAATTATTAACCCTTAAATATAAATTAAATTATGAGTACATTCGCATTAACCACGTTATTCGTGGTGCCAGTAGGTTCTACAATCCCTAGCTCTGGTTCGAAATCTACCCAAGACTTGACCGCTGGTGAAGTTGGTTTTTTTAGCAATACATATGCAGCAGTTGATGCTACAGACATTGCTGATTCACCATATTTCTATGTCGCACAAGGTAGAGCAAATACTTATTTGCAAGGATCTAAAAGATCTGACAAAATTAAAGGATGCCCAACAGCTGGTGCATCTTGTAACTCTAACGTAACAGAATGGTATAAAGTTTCTGGTTGTGCAACTGCAGCTAATCAGATTACTGACATCACAGACTTCAAAGTACAATGTGGTGAAATACTAACTGTAACGCTTAGAGCTTTTTCAAATTATATTAATACGTTATACTTCAACGGATTTACACGTTCGGTAACTGTCCAAGCTCCATGTTGTGAGTGTGGTGGTGATGTATGTACTGATGTTGACACTAATGCATTAATCAATTCAATTATTGCTGCTTTCAATAGGAAAGCTCCTGGTAACAACCCAGACAATATTTCTTTCAGCAGTTTCTTTACTTTTGAAAATGTTGGTGGAACTATCTTACGAATCCACGGAAAACCATTAACACAATATGGTCAACCATGTGATATCGCTGCATTCCCATTTGAATATGACAGAATGTATTTCAATTCATTTGTATACGAAGGACCAGCTACTACTGCTGACTTTATCGTAGCTGATGCATGTAACATTGTTGCTACTTCTTCAATCATCCAAAATTCTACTTACCCTTCAGGATTATCTACTGAATGGAAGCAAGCAGAAATTAACTACTATAGCTACCAAGCTGGGTATTTAAAATCTCTTTATAGAATGGGTGGTTACAATGAGAACTTTGAGTCTTATGTAACTGATGGAGCTGTATACGATAGCTATACAATCAGATTCAATGAATATGACAAAGCTGCTTACCAATGGGGTGATTACATCCACATGGACAATATTGTAATAATTGCTGTACCTAATGAAGATTCTTCGGCTGGACTATCTACAGCTGTATCTGCTGTACTAGTGGCTGCTCTTGGAACTGTTGTTGATAATAATGTTTGTATTACAACTACAACTACAACTACTGCTCCCTAATAAACAGAGTTACATAAAACAATACTAACCTATAATACCAGAGGTGAGAGGATTAAATACTCAATCCTCTGGTATTTTTTTTTAAATAATTCTTATGTCAGCTATTTTACAGTTAGATATTATTGTTCCTCCTAGTTATAGTGTTAATTTACTAGCAGTTACTGATGCATCAGTATATCCAGATGATCCACCGTTGGTCTCATCACCTACGATTGAAATAGAGATACCTGGATTTGGAACAAAAGTCTTACCTTTCAAACCTTTAGAAACAAATATTTTTGCGTCAGATACTCTAGGAATTACTGAAGCTGGATGTAAACAACCTATTCCAGATGGTATATACTATCTGAAATATTCTGTGGCACCTGCCTACAAGAATTATGTAGAAAAGACTATAATGCGTATTGATAAACTTCAACAAAAGTTTGACGATGCGTTTTTAAAGTTAAATATGATGGAGTGTGACAGTGCTCTGAGAACACAGTCTAACGTTACTTTAAATACAATTAACTTCTTTATTCAAGGGTCATTAGCTGCTGCTAATAACTGTGCTGAGAAAGAAGCTTTAAAACTATACAATCAAGCTAGTAATATGCTTGATACATTTATAAAATCAAATTGTGGTTGTACTGGAAACAACTACCAAATAAACTTTACTTAATTATGGCACAGTGTGCAGGATGTGGAACAAAAGTGGGATGTGGCTGTAGACTTTCAAATGGTCTATGTGCTACCTGTAAAGCTAAGTTAGAAAAACAGCAAGGTAAAAAGTAAGACATATGATCTCACCAAGACTAACGAATTGTAAGGAGTGTGCAAACATTCCTGATCTATTACGAAAAATAGACTGTAAACTTGCAGAGCTAGGGAATAACTTATACAACAATGTTGTATTTATGTTAAACAGACCCATAGCTGTTAGTGAGATTTCAGAACTGTTAGTCTATAAACGTATATTACAACATAGATTTTGTGACAGTCATTATGCAAAAGATTGCAATAGTGTATCTACAGAAGACATTGCAAGTAAGGTAATACGTCTTACAGCTGGTTGTGTACCGTTCTGTAACGAACCAACTGTATGTGAAATAACTACATGTGCAATCAAACCTTGCCCTAATCCAACAACAACAACAACTAGTACCTCTAGCACTTCTACAACTAGTACAACTAGTACATCATCAACTACAACTACAATCTATCCAGACTGTAGAGTGGAAGGATGTTTTACAACACCAACTACTACCACAACTAGTTCTACTAGTACTAGTACAACAACTACTAGTACAAGTACAAGTACAAGTACAACAACTACTACCACTACCGACCCTGTTACCACTACAAGTACCACTACTGCAATAGCAGTCACAGGAAACTCATACTTTACTTTCTGGAGTGATGTTTCAGGTTCTATGAATAGCACAATTGCAGTGACAGCAAAAATAGCTAGTGTTACAGGTGTAAAAGTTCTAGTTGGTGGAACTGCACTAGCAGGATCAACAGAAATCCAACTGTCATATGGTAATCAGGCTAATAAAGTTACCGTGCAACAGTCTAGTGGAAACACTACAGGTGGGGCGTATTTATGTCTTGTACCTGGCATGGAAGCTATACATCCTTCAATACCTGCAGGAACTTTTATTGCTGTAGGATCAAATGCTCTAACATTTAATCTTGTAGACATTAATGGAAACCCTGTTGCATTAACAGCAGATCTTACTCAGGGAGCTAATGGTGTTGTCACGTTTAATCTAACAGATGCTCAGAAAACTGCTGATTACCAAAACACATCTAATTTAAGAAACTTGCTCCAAGATTTCTATGCAACAGGATTAACTGAAGCAGAGGGTAATACAGACAGAGCTACCAATGGTAGTGATGAGTTTGAAGCTCGTGTATACTGGTGTCATAGTGGTCAAGAGAGACAAATTCAAATGCTCTCAAACAAAGGTCTTGGGGACACTATAGACCCAACAGGATATTTTCCTGATGCAGATAGTTTAGTAATTATGGCATTTGGTGACGAGTCAGGTATAGGATATAATATGGATGGTCAGCACCCTACTTCAGGACCTAGCTGGTCAACTCGAGCGAGTCAAACAAATTCAAGAATAGTAGATGATATAGCAAGTGTAAGAACTTTTGTTACGAATATGGAAAGTGCAGCAGGTAAAAATACTATATATAGAGCTAAGTTTTTCCATCCTGAAGCTACCTTTCAATATAGACTCTCAACAATAAAACCTCTAGTTTCACCTGAAGGACTTCTTAATGCAGGAAATAATGGTATAGCTGTAGTTTCAAGTATTGGTCTTGTTCCTGCTACTGCTTACAACAATTCTACAGATAATCTGGTAAACTATCCAAGTGCAACTCCTGCAAGATTTGCATGGTCAGAGGATCTAGATAATAGTCCTGCTAACCCAGAACAGTACTGGTATGATCAAATAAGAAATGCATTAATAGACTTTGGGTATGGAGTTTAGTAAAAATCAAAAATTGTAGATAAAGATGACAATAATAATAACATTAAGTTTTGCAGGTGCAGATACAGGTCCTTTTGATCTATACTCGAACGTAGATGGGTTTGTTACCCCATTTGAAACAGGTGTGAGTAAAGCGGATCTATTGTCTGGATATGAAACATCATTAGCCCCTGATGGAACTATAACTGTTAGACTGTTGGACTTAGGTGCATTATGTACACCTAATACAACAGATATTTATTCTTGTTCTATACCAAATTGCGATTTTTCTGGATCTATTCTTTGTGATGTTACAACAACAACAACCACGTCATCATCAACAAGTAGTACAACAAGTACTAATTATCCAGGATTCTCACCATGTACATGGTCAACTTACGGAGGTAACCCTGGAGAAATAGCTGTATATGACTTTAATACTAATTCCTCAAGTCCTGTGCTTGTACCTAATGACTTTACAACTACTGTAGGAATCAACAGACCTATCTGTTCTACAGAAGATAAGTTATGGTTGGCTAGTGTTACAACTGATGATACAGTGGCATACATTAGAGAGTGGGACATAGTTACATCTGGTCCTGTACCAACTTTATCTTATGTTAGAGAGATAACGATTAGTATAAGTTCACTTAATTACAAAAGTATATGGGGAACTAAAATATCTACAATAGCTACAACCTCTGACAATAACACATTACTTGTAGGGTTTGGTGATAGATTTAATGGAAATGTTTCAATGGGTGTTTACGAATGGGACATTTCTACAGGTGGAGATATTGAATTAACTGAAGGTAATAGTACTAATGAAGCCAATATTAATTTTGGTAATACCTCTGGACACACGACAGAGTTTACAGGTATGTTTATTACTAATGATGGTGATGTTATTCTTTCTAGTAGATATTATGAAAACGAAAGTGATTTCAATGCCTCAAATCGAATTAAACAATATCCAGGTTTACCTTCATCTGGTGGTTGGTCACCAAATCCCAATTCTCCTATAATCAACTTACAGAATTCTGGTGTTCCTGAATTTACATCTACATGGACTGGTTCAACTAAAGCTATGCCTGTATGGGGTGTAAATGGATTAATACAAGTAATTCAACCAGAAACACTTGAAGTATATAATATAAGTCAAACAGCACCATATAATGCTACATTAGAAACTACAGTGGCTGATGATAGTGTTTGGATACATACATCAACTGGTTGTGCAAATGTTGGTATTAAATTAACAGATCCTGATTGTGAGGCTACTTGGATACCTGCACTAACTGAACGAGATGCTGAAAATAACCTCTTCTATATTGGGCCTGTTACTTTTACATATCAGGGAATTCAGGTGACAGCTAGTGCTGATGATAACTTCTTAGCATTAATACCATCAAATCCAGCTGGAGGTGTACCAAATGGTGGGTGTAGTGGATTATCTAATCCAGCTGCAACTAATAAGTTAACAACTGTTCAAGGTAATGATTTTAGTATTACTCTAGTTTTTGAAAGTCCTATTAATAATCTTCCTATTAGAGCTGCTGTATTTAATACTCAACCTGATTTTAGTTATGGAGATGTCTATGAAATTACTACAAATGCAGGAACACCTTCTATATCAATAAGTACTGGATGTAATGTACAAGTCCAAGGAAATAAAATAGGTGGAGGTGTACCAGATTACAATACTGAAGGTGATGGAGAGTTTATTGTAACAACTCCTACCAACTTTACTGTCATAACCATATCTGGTAATGCACCAACTGGAGGACCAATTCTACTTGGTTGTGTTACCCCTCCTTTAAGTTGCTCAAGAATATTTACTTTACCAGTAACAGAGAGTTGTACTGATGGAATATGTGCTCCTGATAATTTGAGGGGAAGCTATAATAGAGTTTATTCACAAAATACTGTAACAAATACTATAGAGGAAGTTGTTCTTCCAGGAGGTAGCTATTTCCAAACACCTAATTCAGATATTACTAATAATTATTTTATTGGTCAAGTTAACAATAATGATGCAGAAGGAGATTCAATTGTACAATTTACAAGATGGAGTTATGATACCACATTACCAAGTGGTACACCTTCAAACTTTACATGGGAGGGTATACTTTATAGTATAAATCCAAATGATTTACCTAATGCATTTCCTAAGATTCCTATGGGAGTAAGTACGGTTAATGACAACTTAATGGTACTATCATACAATATCTCTTCCTCTGCTGGAGGAGGTCAACAAGTGTTTGAAGCTGAATTTGTAGATGGATCTACAACATTAGCAGTTGCACTTAAGTTCTTTATACCTGCACCATTTAATGGTTCTGGTGAACATGTGGTTACTCTTAAAGAAGATGGAACACCAAATAAATTTATAGCAGTCAGATCTGATTATGGAACTCAACCATATGTAATTTCTCAATTTGATTATGATACAGGTAATTTCGAAGTAGACATTCTAGGACCACCTGGTAACTGGAACCCTGGTGGAGACATGGCTGTAGTTGATGATTATTTATATGTAAGGTTAGTAAGTACTATTAGCGGAGTGGGGCAGAGATTATGGAGAGTTAATCTACAAACACATGCTTGGGAAGAAGTGTCAAACGAAAATGCATACATGGGTGGAAGTTCAGGAAGTTTACCATTATGTAGAACAAATGATGGATTTGCTATAATTGGTACAACTACCACCACTACAACAGATCCTGATATATCAACAACAACTACCACCACTACACCTATACCTGGTGTAAGAACAATATTTACTAAATTTAGTTCAGCGTCAGAACCAGCATAATATATAGATATGAAAGGACTATTAACACAAGAAATAAAAGATAGAATATTAGAGTTGTCTCAGCAACTTCCTAATGTAACTAGTGTTGCTTGGGGAAGAAAAGTTGTTAATGGAGTGTGGACAGGTGATTTTGCTATAGTTATAGCTGTAGAAAAAAAGAAGCCACTTTCTGAAATTCCAACAAACGAACATATTCCATCACGTTTTGTAGTAGCTGGAAAAAGTATAAAAACAGATATAATAGAAATAGCAAAGCATGAAGTTATAGCTACATGTTCTTCAACTTGTGGACAAACAAATAACACTGCATTAGCAAACAGACAGTTCTTTCAACACTTACAAGGTGGTATTTCTTTTTCTAGTAGAAATAATGGAAATAGTGTAGGTACTCTTGGGGGTGTAGTTATACATTCAGAAACAGGTTGTTCAGTTGGCTTAACAAACAATCACGTTACTATTCAAGATGCATTTTATACATCTGATAGAAGTATTACTGGACCTCTTGTAAATGAATATAGCCCAGTAAATTATGTATACCAACAAGGAGAATTTGGAAGTGCAAATACACCTGCAAGTTATAATTGTGGTGTAAGTTTACAATATGTTCCTATTCATGCAAAGTCTACAGGTTTATTTAATCAGGTAGATGCAGCTATACTTTCTATTGATCCAACAAGATGGGACCCAACAGTTGCATGGAATCAAGTAGGACTAGAGTCTATACTAGGTAGTAATCCACCACCGTTTGCCTCTACATTAGAAATAGATAATCTATTAGCTACAAACCCTCGTGTATATAGTACTGGAAGAACTACTGGACCTAAAGGTATTGTACCAGATTGTCCTATGTTAATTCAGTCAATAAGTGCTACGCTTGAAAACATAGCTTATCCTAGTTCACAAGCAGCTAGTGTAAATTGTAAGTTTACTGATGCTATTAGATTTATTAAACCTCCTCAAGAAGATCCTGATAATGCGAGTCCAACAGAATATTGCTGTAATCCAATATATAGCGGAGATTCAGGATCATTCCTACTCGCAGATATAAATGGAACTATCAAGATAATAGGACTATGTTATGCTGGTGGAGCTCAGGTGGTAGCTGGTTGTTATCTATATGGTTATGCCTGTAGAATAGATATGGTTGCAGAACAAATGGGTATACAACAGTTTATTAATCCTGGTCCATTAGTAGATCCAGATACCATTGAGTATATAACTATAGACGGACAAAGTGACCAGAAAATAATAAATTGTGAAAAGGAAGAATACTGGCAAGTAGGATTTACAGGTAGTTTAGAAAATAACTGTGGTTCTGATATAACAACAACAACAACCAGTACTAGTACTTTACCTCCTTCTAATGGGTGTAGTTTACCCTTTGATTTTAATGCTCCAGAAGGAATACCAGGAATTAGTACTGGAAACGGAAGTAAAATATTAACTAATGGAATTACCTTAACTCTGTCATCACCAAAAACTGATTGTAACCCTGTCTATATCCCAGGTCCAGCTCCAGAACTTCTTCCCAATAACATGGGAGGTGGAGAACCACCATGTGACTTAATTGGTTTCCACAACAGACAATATAATAATGATGGAACTTATTCGTTAGGTAGTGGCACTTGTTTTGAAAGCACACTTACATTCAGTGAGTCATTAGGAGCATTAGCATTTTTCTGTAATGGAATAGGTTATTACCCTAACCCAGGAGAATTTGAAACAGTGAATGTAACAGGTGATGTAGATATTAGTATATCAACAATAGAAGTATGTACACCAAGCCCTAGTGATTGGCAAGCCTATGATGAAACAGATGGTAGTGTAACATACAAAGCAAGATTATTCTCTGGACAATCCTCAGTTAGATCTTTATTTACTATCTACCCTAGAAATATTGGTGATCGAATTACTCAGTTAAAGTTTGAACATATAGGAAATGCTTTAGCAGGTCATGGGTTAGATTTCTATCTATGTCCAGATGATCAAACTACAACTACTACCAGTAGTTCAACTAGTACATCTACTAGTACCACTAGCACGTCTACTAGTACTTCTACTAGTACTTCTACAAGTACAAGTACAACTACTACAACAACTACTCTAGCACCGCCCCCATCATGCCCTGATAAAGTTTTTGTTCTTCAAGTGTGTAATGAGAACTCAGATAGGGATGATAATTTTGATTTGTACTTAAACAATCAATATATCGGAGCTCTTGATTTAAACCAAAATGCTCAAATAGGCTCTATTTTCATTGGAAGCACAGACACTAATAAAGTTGTAACTCAACCAGATTTTATTTGCCCTTTATCCGGCATGGTAGTTTATTATTTTGATCCGAGTATTTTAACAACAGGGTTAAATACTATATTTATGGGAAACACCCAGAGCAATGGAAATGGTAATGCTGGAACAATTCAAATGAGAAATTACGAAATAGACCCCAACAACGCCAATAATCTTATAAATCCATGTGTAGTATCTAACCAGTCATTTAGCCCACCTGATGGGGAAGATTGGACAGCAACATTTGATTATACAGAATGTTGCCCATTTACAACAACAACAACTACAACTGTTACTCCTACTACTACTACTACAAGTAGTTCTACTAGCACGAGTACAAGTACAAGTACATCTACTAGCACCTCTACTAGTACAACTACTACTACAACTACTGCTCCACCTACTACCACAACTACAAGTAGTTCAACTAGTACCAGTACATCAACTAGTACATCAACTAGTACATCTACTAGTACAAGCACCAGTACAAGTACTTCAACTAGTACCAGTACCAGTACAAGTAGTACAACTACAACTACTACTACAACTGCAGATCCTAAACAATATGCATACAATTGGGTAGTAAGTGGAAGTGGTGCTGACAGCACATTTCGAAGTGCTATTTTTAAAATACTAGTTAATGGTGTAAGCACTGTAAATGTAGCTCTTAGTCCAACTAATACATCTGATGGTGGTGTATTTATGACAGCAATAGGTGATGTTATAGATACTACATTAATTACTGAAAATCAAACTGGTGGCACTATTTATATTGAACATAAACGAACGACCAATATAAGTAGTTCGTATACCTCATTGGATACCGACTTTACAGCATCTGGAAGTGACTTCACTACTAGCTATCCAAGTTTTACTCAAACCGGCATTTCTAATAGTACTTGGGTTTATTCGACTGAGTCCGCCACTGTAGCACCTGCAAGCCTTACAATAGACTTTGAAGATGATGGAGATATATCACAATTTGCAACTTTAAGCGGTGGACCTAATGGAAGCTTCAGTGAGGAATATGAGGCTGATCCAAGTAGTGATGGAACTTACAACTTTAATCTTGTAGTAGGAGACAGTTATACTCTAGACAGTACTTATCAGTCAGCTAATCCAGGAGAAAATTGTACTTTAACAGCAAGTGGTTCCCAAGTTGGTGGATTTACTAGTTTTAGTGATTCCGATTCTGGACAAGCTCAAACAATAATAGGTCCAGTATCTGGATCATTTACAGTAACAGGAACAGGAGCAATAGCTCTAAACGTAACACAAACCTCACCATAGTGTGATAAACAAATAAATAAAATTATGTCAACACAAAATTGCTCAAATTGTTATAACGGATGTACTGAAATTACTTCAGACAAGTGCGTTAAATATACAGGTGTAGACGTTCCTATACTAGGAATAAAGAATGGAGACTCCCTATCATTTGTGGAGCAAGCTCTTATTACCTTTTTAGGATCTACACTAGACGGAACAGGTATAACACCTGTGGTTCCCCCATCAGATATATGTCCTGCAGTACAGGCTAATCTAGATGATTGTAACCCATTAACTTTAAATAACTACCTAGTAGGTATAATCAAAACTATCTGTAAATTACAGGAAGAAATAAGTGAGATAGAAGGTGGTTCAGGAACACCAGCTATAAACTATGATGTAGGCTGTGTATCTGGAGTAACAGATACTACAAGCACATCAGATGTATTACAACAAACTATAAATAAGTTATGTGAGGTTGAGCAATCACTAAATACTTTTATTACTGATGTTACAAACAACTACGTACGAATTGTTGATATTAATACGTACATAGAAAACTATTTAAACACTAATCCTCAGGAACAGCTTATTAGTAATCGAATGGTTCCATTTTCTGCACAGCCATACTTTGGAGGCTTATCACCATTTGATGCATCAGGTGCAGGAATAGGTGTTTGGGATAGAATATTTCTATGTAACGGAAACAATGGTACGCCTGATTTAAGAGGAAGAGTGGCAGTGGGTGCTACCGACATGCCTGGTACATCAATGTCCCCTGCAGTTGATCCATCTGTTAGTGGAAATCCTACATACAACCTAAATGACATTACTGGAACAAATCAAGTTGTATTAACGACAACACAAATACCTTCACATACACACACTAATACTGCATTATCTACACTCAATCCAAGTTCTCACGACCACCTTATTGCAACACTGGGAAGTTCAAATGAAACAGATCCTCCTACAGCCAGTAATTTCATTAGGCAGAGTAAAAGTACAGGTGGTAATTTAGGCTATGCATTGAGAGGATCAAGTAGTGAAGCTACTGTAGGAAAAACTACTAGTGTTAATCAAACTGTAGCTACAACTGTTACAATAAATCCTACTGGTGGAGGGTTAGGTCACAATAATTATCAACCTGGAATAGGAGCATATTATATAATTTACATACCTTAATACTAAAAACAATGGCATACTTACCTACTAATCCTTGTTGTACAAATATAGCAGTGAACACTACTTGTGGTTGTTCTACTTCTGTAAGTAATGATCCGTGTCAAACTGGACTACATTACTCAAAATCTATTACATACAATGGACCAATCTTACCTTGCTCTAATGTAGAACCTTGTGATGATTTAAACATTGCTTTGTCTAAAATTGACGAACTTCTTTGTATATTGAAGACTCAACAAGCAACTAATACATCAGATATTTCTGCTATAAAAGAACAAGTTATAAATATAAATAACACACTAAATACTTGTTGCGGATCATAATGGAAGCATTTATAAAACTAACAACTGCAGGAAACAATACTGGACCCTTCGATCTGTTCTCAGATCTAGATGGGTTCACTGTTGCTTTTGAGACTGGCGTAACTAAAATTAATTTACTAGCTGGCTATACTAGTACTGTGGTTCCTGATTTTACTACTATAATAAGAGTAACATCAGATTCATTATGTGAAAATAGTTTTGATATTGTATTAGAACAAACTACAACTACCACAACAACACCAACACCATAAGATATGTTGATACAAATAAACATAACCATACCCCCAGGAGGCTCTGCTGGACCTTTTGATTTATACTCAGATGCAGATGGATATACTAATCCATTTGAAACACAAGTTCCTGCTTTAACTTTAACTAATGGATATGTTATTGAACTTCCTACAGGAGCAACTATTATAAGAGTATGTTCTGTTGATATATGTGAAAATTGTATTGACCTACCAACTAATTGTCCTACAACAACTACAACAAGTAGTTCTAGTACGTCAACTACTACAAGTACTTCAACATCAACATCAACCACTACAACGGAACAGCCCCCTAACAGACTTAACTGGGAGCTGATAACAAACACTCCAAATTCTTTAATTGCAGTAGAACCACAAAGCAGTAACTTAAAAATAGATGTTAATGGAAATAATGTTGTAGATGCAACTATTACAGGTAATGCATCTTCACAAAGTGGAACTATTCAAATCTTACCAGGAGATGTAGTTTCTGCTACAATAGATAGTAATAGGGTCGGAGTTTACAATTTTATCAATACAATTCAAAAAGACGGAATACTATATCAAGGACAGGACGTATGTACTTTCTGTACTGATAATTTTGTAACTGCTCTAAGTCCTAACTATACTGGAGCAGGAGTTGATGTAGACTTCTCCTTTGTAGCTGACACTTATAAAGAAATTACAACAACAACAACTAGTTCTACTAGCAGTAGTAGCACAACAACAACAACCAGCTCTTCTTCAACAACAACAACAACTACTACATGTGATTGTTCCTTAAATAATCCTACTGTAACACTTACTGGTACTACAACAACAAAAGCTCTAATTACAACAACTACCACTACTACATCTGCTAGTCTTGCGGCTGGTATAAGATCAACAACTAGTAGTGCAAACCTAAACATTGGTTTATGTACGGCTGAACTTGCTGCATTCCTATGGAAAAGTGGATCACTAGCTGAACCACAAATAAATGATTTTACATATGATGTAATATTTCCAGCACTTCAAACATTTAACGGAGATAACAAATGGTACAAGTTTGAATTGTCTATCACATCAGGTATTGGTTCAATAGAATATCTTATAAAAATTGATACAAATGGACGTATTACTAATATTGAAGACTGTTAAGTCAGTCCTAATCCATAAAACAAAAATATAAAATGGCAACACTAACAATAAGACTAGAATCCGCAGGCAGCTGTTCAGGTCCAGTTGATCTATATTCAAATGCAAATCTTTATACAACGCCCTTTGCTACAGGTATTTCTATAAGTGTTCTAACAAGTTCATTAGGTTATAATATATCTACAAGTCTTGTTCCTTCTGGAACTACTATTGTTAGAATAAGAAATAACAATGCTAACTGTGATAATTATGTTGATGCATCAATTGTCCCACAGTATGTATCTGGGTTTGGACTTTTTGGTGCCCCAGCACCTCACAACAATGCTAACGATGCATGTTTCGACCCATTTGTAATACCTGTGACTCAGTACTGGCATAATGGTGATAGTTTTAATTATCTGCCACCTGTTGGATCTTTTTTATATGATGGCCCAGACCCAGCAACAGCAAACCTGCTAGAATTAGATGCAGGGTGGTATAAAGTGGCAGAGACTGAGGATGGTCCATTTACAGTAGCAATGCAGATAGCTTTGAATGGATATGAGGTTTTATGTTGCAATACTCTGTGTAATCCTTAAACATAAAAAATGGCAATACTAATACAAGCTAGTAACATAGGATCAGATGCTGGACCTTTTAACCTGTTTTCCCAGGTTGATGGTTTTACTGAAGCTTTTGAAATAGATGTAACAAGTAATCAATTATTTGCAGGATTTGTTTCATATAACGTTCCTTTTGGGACTGCTGTAGTTAGAATTATATCTAATAGTCCTGACTGTGATACTTATGTAGATAAAGAAATAGACGGACCTCCAACTTGTCTAAATACTGTTACTGTCTTTCAGGTTTGTAATCAGAACTCAGAGAGGGATGACAACTTTGATGTATTCCTAAATGGGAACTTAATAGGGAATTTAGATCTAAATCAAAATGCTCAAGTAGGATCGATATTTATTGCTAGTAATACACCGCTAGTTTTAACTGAACCAGACTTTCCTTGTCCTTTGAGTAACATGCAGTTGTTCTTTTTTGATCCAGATATAATAACTCTAAGAAACACTGTACAAATGATAAACACACAAAATAATGGAAACGGTAATAAAGGCACATTATCAATACGCAACTACGAGATATCAGGGAATACATTAATAAACCCATGTGTTGTTGAAGATTTTGAGTGGGAAGGATCGTCTGGACTAGACTTTGAGTTTTCATGGATATATGACGAATGTTGTGAAAGTGATGTGAGATAGAATAAAAAGTTCTCTTTTGTTGGTTTTAGAGAACTTCTCCCAGGGGCAAAACGCCCCTAGGGAGTTTTATATATAACCAAATTAGTTATAAAGAATAACTCTCATGGTTAAGTTTTTTATGTTAAGTTAAATAATTTATCTATCTTTGAGATATTTTCTAATTAAATACGATACATATGTCTGAGAATCAGAGTCTTCTTAATCAACTTAAAGAGTTGCTGAGAAGAAAAAGAAGTAAACAGTGGTATGCAGAGAAGTTAAACGTAACTGTTGAAGAAGTAAACGAGTTAATAAAAGAACTAAAGGGTAAGAAATATGATGAGGGAGATAAGTTTTTAGATAATGCAACTAACAGTAAACAATTTGAAGAAGCATTAAGAAAAGTAAGTAATGAACAAGGGACAATAGAAAGCACAATAACTCTAGATTATGAACCTAAAAATGATATAGAGCTAGCACAATTACACAAGATAGATCTAGAAAAGTATATAATTACTAACTATTGGTCTAAGGTTCTTCCTAGTGGGAAGTTCACATCTTCGATCTTTTCAAAAAGAAAAGGTCCACAAGATTATACAGCTGATGACTTCAGCAAGTTCCTAGAGAACTATAAGTCAAACTACATTCCAATCCCTTCACCAGAAACAAGGAAACATTGGTCTACAGTAGATATTGAACTCTCACTTTCTGATTACCATTTAGGTAAACGATATGTTGATGGAGACAATGATCCAGAGACTAGAGCTAAAAGATTTGTAA